>Ga0209187_1001010_pt1 | contig 37226 bp, 25 predicted proteins | sample BantaG_FD_187430 | JGI IMG/M metagenome (GOLD analysis project Ga0209187, IMG submission 187430) | Marine algal microbial communities from Bantry Bay, Ireland - BantryBay_4 metaG (SPAdes) (version 2) | ecosystem: Host-associated > Algae > Red algae > Unclassified | place: Bantry Bay, Ireland...
GGTTCTGATTTAAGATTTAAAAACATTAATGCAGGTTCAAGTAAAGTGACAGTGACTAATGATGGCGCCAATAACGAAATTGATATTGACATTGCTGAAGCAAATATTAATCACGATAACTTAGCCGGTTTTGTAGCCGATGAGCATATTGATCATTCCTCAGTAGATATTGCTACAGCAATAAATACAAGTGGTTTAACAGGTGGTGGAGATATCACTGCAACTAGAAACTTAAGTGTTGATATTACCGGAACAACAGATCTAGGTGCATCACCTGCCAGTGCCGACTCCATACTAGTTTACGATGCGTCAGCTACAGCACTTCGAGAAGTAACAATCTTAGAATTGACGGGTGGTTTAGGTGCTGGTGATATATTAGATGGCGGTAACACTGAAACTGCTGCGGTAACCATTGGTACCAATGATACATTTGATTTAAATTTAGAAACTGGCGGTACAACACGAGTAACTATTGATAGTGCTGGTGATGTGGGCATTGGAGTAGTAGCTCCTGACACAAAACTAGATGTGGCGGGAACTTTAAAATTAGGCAACGGCGCTGAAATTTGTGATGGCACAGCCCCTGCTGGTATGATTCGTTACAATGGTGGAGTTGTAGAGTTTTGTGATGGCACAGTGACTGGTTGGCAGGCATTTGGTACAGCATCAGGTGGCGAAGTAAACACTGCCAGTAATATTGGTACAGCCGGCGTTGGAGTTTGGGCCAGTAAAAGTGGTGTTGTTTTAAGGTTCAAAAATATTAATGCAGGTTCAAGTAAAGTGACAGTGACTAATGATGGCGCCAATAACGAAATTGATATTGACATTGCTGAAGCAAATATTAACCACGATAACTTAGCCGGTTTTGTAGCCGATGAGCATATTGATCATTCCTCAGTAGATATTGCTACAGCAATAAATACAAGTGGTTTAACAGGTGGTGGAAATATCACTGCAACTAGGAACTTAAGTGTTGATATCGCTGGCACTACAGCTTTAAGTGCCACGCCAGCCACAGGTGATAGTATTTTATTATATGATACTTCCGCGTCGGCTTTAAAAGAAGTTACAATAGCGCAGTTAGTGTCTTCAGTGGCTACTAACGAAGATTTTATTAAAGATGGTGGTAATTCAAAAGGCGCTCCCATTACGATTGGTACTAATGATAATAATTCACTAAATTTTGAAACTAATAATGCTATTAGCATGACACTACATACCTCTGGTGATTTATATGTAGATGGTGTTTCCAACCGGTCTTCTGTAAATAATGCATTTCTAGACTTAGCAGCGACTGGTAGTAAAATTTATAGAAATATAGCGGATGCAAACCCAGCCCTCATAGTTGAGCAAGCTAATGCCGGCTCAACAGGAGATATACTTCAGCTACACAATAATGTAGGTGCATTGGTGGTGGTTGACTCCTCTGGAAATGTCGGTATTGGAACAGCGTCACCAGCTGATAAAATGGAATTAGTAAGTGATGGCCAGCAAGGTGATATAGCTAGTGTTACTTATAATAATAACCCTAGCCACGGTAATGACTTACATTTTTTTAGAGCTAAAGGGACTGCGGCTGCTCCTCTAGGCTTAATAGCTGGTGATAAATTAGGTGGGATTGGAGTTTACGGTCACGATGGGACAGATTTTTTAGACCGAACTGGTGAGATTAGTTTTTACTCATCTTCAACATTTACACCCACTAGTAAGCCCACTGAAATTCAATTTTCAACCACAGACAGTGGCGAAACTGTGCCTCGCTCAGTAATGATGATTAATCGTAGAGGGCAATTACTTCTTGGAGAAAACCACATTACAGCAATCGACTCAGACTCTCCAATGGAAATAGTCAGTGACGGCGAGCAAGCAGATATGATTAGCCTTACCTATAACGATTCTGCTACACATGGTAATGATATAGCATTTTACAGAGCTAGAGGTACGCAAGCTTCACCACTTCCAATGCTAGACGATGATAAAGCCGGTGGAATATACGGTAAAACTTGGGATGGAAATAGTTTTGAGTTATTAGGGGTTGTTGAATTTAGAGCTGATGGAAATCCAAGCGATGGTGACACACCTGGTAAAATTGTTTTTAAAACTACGCCTGATGGAGATGTGAATGCTGATGTAAGAATGACAATTAAGGAAGACGGTGATGTGGGTATTGGTACTGAAGTCCCCAGTGAAAAATTACATGTAGTTGGTAATTTAAGAGTTCAAGGCTCTACCAACTGTGTTTTAGGTAGTGGTTCAGGGGCCACTATGTGTTCATCAGATAGACGACTAAAAACTGATATAGTGAATATAGACTCAGCGCTAGATAAAATTATGAAATTAAATGGTGTTAACTTCACATGGAATGACAAATCATTAGCTCCTGGAAAAAAAGAAATCGGTGTGATTGCTCAAGATGTGGAAGCACAATTCCCAACGGCGGTGATGGAAAGTGAAGATACAGGATACAAAATGGTAGATTATGCAGTTTTAGTGGCTCCACTTATTGAAGCTACGAAAGAGCAGCAAACTATTATTGAAGATAATAAAAACTATTGTGAAGTCAACTTTGCCGAGTTCAATACCAAAATGGAACAAAATCAAAAAAATATTGCTTTATTACAGAACAAGAGTGACTCGGCAAATAACAAATTAGATCAGGCTGAGCGTAGAATTTCAAGTCTCGAAAATGAGCTTCAGCAGCAAAAAAACTTTAACAGTAAACTGTTAGAGAGGCTTGAAGCTCTAGAAAGAAGTAAATAGAATTTTTGTTGCCTTAGATAATGGAGTCCACAAAATCTTTAGACTGAAACGGCCGCAGGTCTTCTAAACCTTCACCCACGCCAATAGCCCTTATAGGTAGTGATAACTCACAAGCTAGGCCCACGGCCACTCCACCTTTTGCTGTACCATCAAGCTTAGTAAGTATGGCACCACTTAAATTTAAAGCTTCATGAAAGTTCTTAGCTTGCATTAAAGCATTTTGCCCTGAGTTTGCATCTAAAACTATTAAAGTTTGGTCCGGGGCTTCAGGTAAAACTTTTTTGATTACTCGTTTCATTTTTTTGAGCTCTTCCATAAGGTTATCTTGAGTGTGTAATCTCCCCGCAGTATCGATAATGACTAAGTCAAATTTACCGGCCACACCTTTTTGACAGGCATCAAAGGCCACCGCGCTTGGGTCGGTCACTTTTTCTGGGAAAAATATTTCTACTTGCGCCCTGTCTGTCCATACCTTTAACTGTTCTCCGGCTGCGGCTCTAAACGTATCTCCAGCGGCCACTAGTACTTTTAATCCTCTTAGAGCTGCAAGGTTAGCAAGTTTACCAATACTAGTGGTTTTACCGGCACCATTCACACCAACGATCATCCAAACTTTTGTTGTTCCATTACTTTCAACTAAGTTTAAACTGCTCTCTAAATCTGTCGCTGACTCATTTTGAACATCAGAAAAAATTGTGCTCATTTCATCTTTTATTGCAGTTTGTACACTGGATAATTGCTTCTTTTCTGAGGAACCCAGCTTAGTTCCTACTGCACCCATTAAACGCTGTACAGTTTTTGGACCCATATCACTTGTATATAATACCTCTTCTAAGTACTCCATATCATCATCTGACAAAGTGCTTTTACCAACTAGTGAACTTTTTAAACGGCCAAAAATATTTGCCTTGGTATTTGCTAGAGCATCTTTTAAATCAACTTTAGGAACTATAGCTTCAGCCTTAACAGTGGACTCTAGCTTTTCTGGAATTATTTTTTTATCTTCTGCAGCTATAGCCGGCTTATCTTGTTTTAATGAAGGTAGAACCTCTGGGTCTTCTTTATGAGACCTAAATGAATATCTTGCGACATAATAAACAACTGTGGCAAAAAGTCCCACAATTACTATTCCACCAATTAACATATACTGACTGATATCACCCATGAACTACACCTCAACTAAGATTGAAGTATTTTATTTAAAAGGGTTTAGCTTTTAAAGCAAGTGTTCTTCTCGCGCATCATAACTAATTGATTATACTTGGGTTTAATTCCCAAATCTCTGGATAAAATTTAAATAAGATTCTTCTTTTCCTTTCTGTGAGCGCGCTTTCGGCAGCATCGCGTCTTCGCGCTTCATCACCCTTCAGGTGACGCAGACGCGGATACGCGAAGCGCGACACGATGCTCATAGAAAGGAAAAGAAGAATCTTATTTAAATTTTATCCAGAGATTTGGGTTAATTGCAATAAGGCGGCTCTAATAACTGAGAATGCAGCCCCTGAGCTCTCATTGTCGCCACCGAAGGTAAACTGAGTAATAAAAAATCTAAGTGCCTTTGTTTAGTTCTATACTCACAGTAGTAAGAGTCTTCAACTTTAAAATACCGGCCACTATACCAATAATTGCCGTCTAGAACTGGAGAGCGGAAGCCATAAATGGCCCCGACAGCCTGAACATCGCCAGTAGATAATTTTCTATTGCGTGGAATAATACTTCCATCAATCGCTGTCATCGTCACATCGCCATTATTAGAAAAAGCATAGGAGTGATAGTGCATAATTGATTTATAGTCATATTCACCGATGCTTGAACCTGCTACATACTTTGAAAAATTATATTTTAAATTAGAATTTACGTTTTCAAGATATATATGAAGCTCTCTATCTGAACGCTGATGTTCATGCTTAAATCCTAATGCGTGTAAAACTTCATGGTGAATTATTGTTTGATTAAAATTATCTGTTCTGATTTTTAACTCTTGCAGGCCACCTTGGCGGCCAACATAGGACTGTCCACCCATAGGAAAATTTAAATCCATCTCCACAATTTCTAAATAATCGCGCTCGGTAGTTTTACGTACAAACTCTAAGTTAACATCATTTTCTTTAAACAAGTTGTTTAAATCAAAAATGATATCTAAAAATAATCTTTCATTTTCTAAGCTCACCGTAAGGCCAATATTAAATGGGACCTTTCCGTCTTTCCAAATTTTAGCTTTGTTACTCTTAAGTGCTTGAAGATTTTTTAAACCTTCACTTTTTTCGATCATAATATCAGGAACTGCTGAGTTTAGCTCTATTTCTTGGCCAATGGAAATACTCTGTGAGGAACCAATTAAAACATCGCCATCTATATACAAATCGCTATCAGCTTCTTCGAAATAAGCCTTTTTCATTTGCCTTTGACCATCACCATCTCTGTAGCTCAAATAAACAAAGTTTTCAGAATCAAACTCACTCTCAATGACTAAACCCTCTTCTCCACAGTTTGTGAATACGAAAAAGGTGGCCATAACAGCAGCTACAATAATAAAATGAATAAAGTCTTTATATAATTTCCACATAATACCAATATCTTATCGGAATAAATATGGATATTGATTAGCAATTACTTACTAGCTAAACTATAATAAATTTAGGTATTGATATTTAAACTTGGTTATAACTATATGAAATTACACAAAAAACACTGGCTATTGAATTCCCCCATCGCCCACCGTGGACTTCACAGTGAAAAAAGTCCTGAAAACACAATCTCTGCTTTCAAATTAGCCATTCAAGAAGACCATCCTATTGAGTTAGATATCCAAGTCTTAAAAGATGGCTCAATAGTGGTTTTTCACGATGATAATTTACGTAGGCTTTGTGGCGCTGACATTCCAATAAATTCAATCACCCTGAAACAACTTAAAGAGTTTAAAGTGGGTGGCACTGAAGCTATTCCAACCCTAGAAGAAACTTTAAGTTTTATTAATAATCAAGTTCCTGTTTTAATTGAAATAAAAAATGAAAAGGCTTCTAATAAAATTTTACACAATGAAACTTTAGAAATTTTAAAAAAATATGAGGGTGAATACGCCATTCAATCTTTTAATCCCATAACTGTTCGTTTCTTTCTAAAACATTTACCTAAAATTCCTGTGGGTCAAATTTCAGGTTCCTTTTCAGACACTAAAATGAGTTTTCTTAAAAAGATTTATTTAAAAAATGTATTTGATAGTTATATTGTTCGACCTGACTTCATCGCCTATGAATGGAGTGAAATATTTTCTGTTTCTAATATTATTCTTAACAAACTATTAAAAGTCCCAATTATTGCTTGGACAATAACAAACGAGAATCAAAAAGAAGAAGTTAAACTAATAGCTGCTAACTATATTTTTGAAAATAACCAATCACAACCATAATTACATAAACGAACTTTATTTCAGAGAGGCTTGAAGTACTTTATTGATTAAGCATTAACTGCGCTTCGAGCCCTTTTCTTTGAGCTTGTAAATTATCTTTTTGTGTTTGGTAGTTAGTAATTTCAGCTTTGATGCTAGAGGCTATTGATCGCTGACCTAGCTGACTAGTCATTTTTAAACTATCAAGCCTTGCTTGTGAACTTATAATCAAACTATCTATGGATTGAATTTGGCTATCAATACTCATTTTTTGGCTACTACCTGCTACCATTTTTTGAGTTTCTAAGTTTGTTTTTTGCATTTGATAATTCATAATTTCAGACTCGATGGCCTGAATTTGACCCTGCTGGCTACTGTTTCTCAAAGACATAATGCCATTCAACCTAGCTTGAGCATGAGTGATTGAACTTTCCATGGAGTATATTTGGCTATCAATGTTTATAAGCTGAGACTTAATAAAAGCCAAAGTTACGTTATTAGCTTTAGTCTGCTGGGGTTGATTGATATTTTCTGCACTATCAATATTTTTTTTTGGAGCTGTTTTACAAGAAGACACAGACATAATTAATAAAAACAATAATGGTATTAGGCCCCTCATAGATCTACTAGTAACAAACTATTGGTGTAACTTCAATCCTTATATCCTCAATGAATTTTTTTTAATCTCTAATTCCAAAAGCTAAAAAGGAGTTAATATTTCTATTATTAACTCGACCATAATTATGTAGACCAATTTGCGAATGTTTGTAGTGGGCTTGAACAGCACGGAGTAAGAAAAATATGAGGCCTACCCGTGGGTAAGTCGACTATTTTTCGTCGAGTACTGTTCAAAAACGCTGCAAAACTGTGATGAAGTGGTCTGCATAATTATGGCCGGGTTAATAACTCCCCTTTCAAGTAACCTAATTCTAAGTACTTAAGCTAATGCTAAAGTTTCGGCCTTATCTAAATTTACAGATACAAGCTTAGAAACACCTTTACTTTCCATGGTCACACCAAATATTTTATTATTTACTTTCATAGTATGTTTATTATGTGTCACCACAATAATCTGACTTCTTTTAGCCATTTCTCTAACTAAATCATTAAATCTAAATACATTGGCATCATCAAGTGGTGCATCAACCTCGTCCAGTAAGCAAAATGGAGATGGCTTAACTAAGAAGATTGAGAAAATTAAACTTACAGCAGTTAATGCTTTCTCACCACCAGACAATAAACTTACGTTTTGTAACTTTTTACCTGGAGGCTTAGCTTCAATGTCTACACCAAACTCTTCTTTTTCAGCATACTCAATAAGTGTAAGCTTTGCCTCACCACCACCAAATAATACAGGGAACACTTTAACAAACCTTTCGTTCACTTGCTCAAATGTTTCACGGAAACGACGAGAACAAATTCTATTAATTCGATCAATCACTTTACGAAGTTGGTCTTTAGCATTTAATAAGTCTTCATGCTGCTGAGATAAAAACTTATACCTTTCAGACAACTCATCGTACTCTTCAATAGCTGATAAATTAACTTCACCAATTTTGTTCACTTTTTTACGAAGCTCAGTCACGTCTGTTTCAATGGCGTCGACATCGCCTGGCTCATTTGCAAACTGCATATATATTTCAGACAAATCTACCATATAACGCTCATGCATTTGCTCAACTAATAAAGTCTCCTTCATTTTAAGCTGCTCAATTTTTAACTGGTAATCATTCAGCTTGGCCTGCTCTTCATTACGCGCCCTAAGTAGTTCTGATATTTTAGTTTCTTTTTCTTTGGCATTATTTGATGAAACTTCAAAATCATTTCTTAAGACCTGTAGTTCTTCTTCTTTAACTTTACTTTCTTGAATCATTTTTTCTAATTTAATTTTATTTTCTTCTAAAAGCCTTTGGTTTTCAGTCATAGACTCTAAACTTTTAGTACTTTCTTCAGACATTTGCCCTAATTGCTGAGCCACTTCATTTAATGAAACAGTCACCATTTCTAGCTGGTGCTGCAACCCCTGCAGCTCTTGTTTTTTAGAGGCAGATTTCACCTGTAAACTAGTTACTTCTTCTTGTTTTTCATCAAAACCATTTCTGGCTTGATCAAAACTTGTTGTTACTTCTAAGATTCTGTTATCCAGCTCTAATTTTTTAGCTAAATTTTCTTCTTTGGATTCTAATACAATAGCTAAATCTTCATTAAGCTTTTCTTGCTTAGCTTCAAGCTCTGTGACTTCAATTTGTTGTTTTTCCACAGCACGATCGGCTTGGTTTAATTCATTTTCAGCACGCTCTAAATCTTTTTCTAGGCTTACCAATTTAATTTCTTTTTCATTGCCCTTTTTCTTAGCTTCTACAAGCTCTTCTTCCATCGTTTCAAACTGTGACTTTAACTTCTGAATCGTTACAGTCATAAGCGCTAGCTTACCAGCTGCTTCTTCACGCTGCTGTGAAAGCTCTTTGATCTCGCGTTTTCTTTTTAAAACCCCTGAGTCTGCACTTTCTTTAGCTCCACCAGTTAAAATGCCATCTGCACTTAAAGTATCACCGTCTAAGGTTACAAAACTAAAATTTGGGTAACGGCCCTTAAGCCTTAAAGCTGTACGTAAGTCATTTACAACAACGATGTCCTTTAATACATAACCAATTTGATCATTGTACTGCTCAGGTACCTTAACAACATCTTTTAATAGTGAATCGACATTTTCTTCATTTAAAATTTGTGAGTAATCTAAATTAGAATTACCTGCAGTTTCATTAGAAGTTAAAAAGCTCGACCTACCATTTTTTTGTTCTTTTAAATAATCAACAGCATTTAAGCTCATTTCACGGTCAGTACTTAAAAGTACTTGTAACCTTTCACCAAGGGCCGCTTCCATAGATAATTCATATTTCGCAGGTACTTCAACAACCTCTGATACTGGCTGAAATGTCACACTGCCGTCGGCATGTTGAACCTTTTCTTTTTGCCACATCATTACACTTTTCACACCCTCTTGAAATCCTTCAAAGTTTGTGTGTAAGTTTTCTAAACCGTAAAGTCGTGAAGAAACTTCGTTGTGACGATCTTTAAAGACCTCTAATTCATCTTTATTAGTTAAAAATTTATTTTTAACTGTATTTAAATTCTCTTCAAATAAATCTACATCTTTCATTATAGAAAGCTGTAACTGCCTTTCTTGTTCTAGGTTTTGATAAATTTTCTTTTTGTGCGTAGCAAACTCTTCTTGCTTTGCTTTTAACTCAGTTAAAGTTTCTTTTTGCTGCTCTAAACGCTGGGCAAACTCTTTACCTTGAGCCTGAAAAGCGGATTCTTTGGCCTCTAGGTGAGAAATTGACTGAGACACTGCTAACATTTCACGTCGCTTACCAGTTAACTCATCATCAGAAGTTCTGATAACACTTTGAATTTCATTAAAAACTTTTTGTTTCTCTAAGTATGTAGCTTCAAGAGTTTCTGATTCTAAAGCCAGCTCAGTCACTTGCTCAGTAAAATTTTCTTTGTCTGTAGTTAAAGAGTCATGACGAACTTGGTACTGTGAAGCCACAGAGCCAGCCATTTCTTTATTGCGTCTGGCTTGTTCAATCTCGAAACCAACCTCTCTAATGTGATTTTCTTGAGCTTGAATTGAGTTTTTATGCTCATTAAAAGCTAGCTGAGCTTCGTTTAGCTCAGTCTCTTTTTCAGTGATATTTAATTTCAATTTTTCAATGTCAGTCTCTAATTGGCTAACATCAGAACCTGAGCTTGCTTCAACACTTTTAGCTTCATCAAATAAGCCACTTAACTCCATACGCTCAGTTTTATGCTCAGAGTATTTCTTAGAGTTTAACCACATTTCTTTATCTTGAAGTTCGTTTTTAATTTTACGGTAACGTTCTGCTCGCTGCGCCTGTCTTTCTAAACTTGAAAGCTGTCTTTTTTGCTCACCAATAATATCTTGTAAACGTACTAAATTTTGATCTGTAGAAACTAACTTTCTTTGTGACTCGCGCTTACGGGCTTTAAATTTTGTAATGCCAGCAACTTCTTCAATAAGAGTTCTTCTTTGCTCAGGCTTAGCTGTAATAATTTGGCCAATTCTCCCCTGCTCGATAATAGAGAAACCTTTTGCACCAGCACCTGTGTCCATGAAAATCTCTTGGATATCGCGAAGCCTAGCTTGCTCTTTATTAATTAAATACTCGGTCTCACCAGAGCGGTGTAACCTACGAGTAATCATAACTTCAGAATGTTTTAAATATTTAGCTGGGAACGGACCACCATCATTTTCTAGTGTTAATGAAACTTCAGCCATACCTAATGGAGCAAAGCCTTCAGCACCGGCAAAAATTACGTCAGTCATTGATGAACCACGTAAATGCTTAGCTGACATCTCACCCATAACCCAAACAAGAGCATCAACAATATTTGATTTACCACAACCGTTCGGACCAACAATCCCTGTAATGCCTTCATCAAAGTGAATTACTGTTTTATCTTTAAATGACTTGAAACCTAGAAGTTCTAACTTTTTAATTCTCAATGTGTAGTCCTTTATTTTTGTTGTCTAAGTTGGGATTGAGCAGCGGCAAGTCTTGCTATAGGAACTCTAAATGGAGAACAACTTACGTAGTCTAAACCCGTTTTATTAAAAAAGTTTATACTTTCCGGGTCGCCTCCGTGCTCACCGCATATACCAATTTTTAAATCTTTTTTGTTAGTGCGACCTAATTTAACTGCCGTACTCACAAGACCGCCCACACCTTTTACATCAATACTTGCAAAAGGGTCTGCGACCATAATTCCTTCAGAAATATAAGATGACAAAAACCTTCCAGCGTCATCTCGCGAAATACCTAAACATGTTTGAGTTAGGTCATTCGTACCAAAACTAAAGAAATCAGCATGCTCCGCTACTTCGTCAGCTGTTAGTGCTGCACGGGGTAACTCGACCATGGTACCAACTAAGTAATCAAATTCAACAGCTTTTTCTATCTGCACAGCTTCAACTTCAGCTATAACTAGTTTTCTTAGTATTTCTAGCTCCTTAGCCATACCAACTAATGGAATCATGATTTCTGGAACTAGCTTCTGCCCCTCTTTAATTAAATCTGAAGCTGCTTCACTAATTGCTCTGGCCTGCATTTTATAGATCTCAGGATAAGTAATAGCCAAGCGACATCCCCTGTGACCCAACATAGGGTTGAATTCCTCTAAAGGCTTGATCTTACTTTTGAGCCTTGATACAGGAACATCAATACGCCCCGAGAGCTCAGAAATTTCTTTTTCAGTATGAGGTAAAAACTCATGTAGTGGTGGATCAAGTAATCTAATCGTTACTGGTAAGTCCACCATCACCTTAAATAAGTCATAAAAATCTTGGCGCTGCATAGGAAGAAGTTTATCTAGTGCTTCTTTTCTTTCAGAACCATTTTCAGCCAAGATCATTTCTCTCATCACATCAATACGACTACTTTCAAAAAACATATGCTCTGTTCGGCAAAGACCTATTCCCTCAGCACCAAACTCGCGGGCGATAGTTGCATCCTTCGCTGTATCGGCATTGGTTCTCACTTTTAATCTGCGCTTTTTATCTGATAGTTGCATGACTCTTCTAAAGTTATCATCAAGCTTAGGTTTAATAGTTTTTACAGCACCTAGATAAACTTCACCTTTAGAGCCATCAAGAGTAATAATATCACCTTCTTTAACAACAAACCCACTCACTATAAATTGCTTTTTAGCGTAGTCCACTTCCATGGCACCACAGCCGGCAACACAACATTTACCCATACCTCTTGCAACAACTGCAGCATGAGATGTCATCCCACCACGTGAAGTAAGTATTCCTTCCGCGGCATTCATACCTTCAATGTCTTCAGGGGAAGTTTCAATACGAACTAAAATAACCTTCTCGCCTTTTTCAGCAGCGGCCACAGCCTCCTCGCTTGAGAAAGTAACTTTCCCACAAGAGCCACCAGGGCTTGCCGGCAAACCTTTTGCGATAGTAGTTTTTTCTGCTTTAGGATCTAAAGTTGGATGTAATAATTGATCTAAACTTTTAGGGTCAATCCTAAGTAAGGCCTCATCTTCATTTATTAAACCCGAATCAACCATTTCCATAGCAATAGTTAAAGCGGCTTGTGCCGTTCTTTTGCCAGTTCTTGTTTGCAACATCCATAACTTGTTTTGCTCAACAGTAAATTCAATGTCTTGCATATCTCTATAATGTGCTTCTAGTTTTACAAAAACTTTTTGCAATTGATCAAAAACCTCTGGAAACTTTTCTTCCATTGATCCACCATCTGGCTTTACCGAATCTTTAATTAAAACCTGCGGTGTTCTAATGCCGGCAACAACATCTTCACCTTGGGCATCGATTAAATACTCACCATAAAATTTATTTTCACCCGTAGATGGATTTCTAGTAAAGGCCACACCTGTAGCTGAAGACCCACCCATATTACCGAACACCATAGATTGAACATTCACAGCTGTTCCCCAGTCATGAGATATTTGACTCATCTCACGGTAGGCAATGGCTCTAGGTACATTCCAACTTTTAAATACAGCAGTTATGGCTCCCCATAATTGATCATGAGGGTCCGTAGGGAAATCGTGTCCACAAGAGTCGGCAATTTGTTTTTTAAAATCAGAGACTAAAAACTTTAAATCATCAACCTGTAACTCTGTATCAAATTCATAGCCTTTAGAGTCCTTGAGGTCTTCCATTTTTATATCAAGCAATGAGATATTCATACCCATCACAACATTAGAATACATTTGTAAAAAACGACGATAAGAGTCCCAAGCAAAGCGAGGGTTGCCTGTTAACTTTGATAAGACTTCAACAGTTTCATCATTTAAACCTAAATTTAAAATTGTATCCATCATACCTGGCATACTCACTCGCGCACCACTTCGCACACTCACAAGTAGTGGGTTTTCACTACCGCCAAATTTTTTAACCATTATTTTTTCAACTTTTGCTAAAGCACCCAAAACATCTTTTTTTAAGTCCTCACTAATTTTTTGATCATTATCAAAAAACTTCAAACACATATCTGTTGAAATTGTAAAGCCCGGAGGGACCGGCAGCCCAAGTGATGTCATTTCGGCAAGGTTTGCACCTTTCCCACCAAGAGCATCCTTCATGGTTGAGTCACCATCAGCCTTGCCATCGCCAAAAAAGTAAACGCTCTGATTAGATGTACTCATAGTTAGGTCTCCTTACCAGTTTATGAATTTGTCTGCTAAATAACTTTTAATTTGATCGGCCGGGATTCTATCCTGCGCCATTGTGTCTCTATGTCTAATTGTTACTTGTTGGTCATCAATACTTTCGAAATCAATGGTAATACAAAAAGGCGTTCCCACTTCATCTTGCCTGCGGTAGCGCTTTCCTATACTTCCTGTTTCGTCATAATTAACTAACCACTGAGTGTTTAAATCCTCTTGGATTTTTCTACACATTTCTTGAAGAGGTAGCTTTTTAGAAAGGGGTAATATACCTGCTTTATATGGCGCAAGCTCTGGTTTTAAACCGAGAACGACCCTCTTATCTTCTTTACCGTTATCTAAAGTTGTGTGCTCCTCACGGTAGGCATTACAAAGTAAAGCTAAACATAAGCGGTCACAACCAATGGCAGTTTCAACAACATAAGGAATGTACTTCTTTTTAGCCGCTTCATCAAAATACTCAAGTTTTTTACCACTGAACTCTTGGTGCTGAGATAAGTCGTAATCGCCCCGGTTATGAATGCCTTCAAGCTCCTGCCAACCAAACGGAAATTCATATTCTACATCAAAGGCAGCTTTGGCATAATGGGCTAATTCTTTTGGACCGTGCTCACTAAATTTTAAACGATCTTTTTGTAACCCTAAACTTAATAAAAAGTTCATGCGAGTTTCTTTCCACTGATCAAAAAACTTCTCAGCTGTAGAAGGCTCAACAAAGTATTGCATTTCCATTTGTTCAAATTCACGTGTTCTAAAGATAAAATTACCCGGAGTAATTTCATTACGAAAAGACTTACCAATTTGGGCAATACCAAATGGAATTTTTTTACGCGCCGAAGTTTGTGCATTTTCAAAATTTACAAAAATACCTTGCGCAGTTTCTGGGCGAAGGTAAATTTCTGAGTTTTCACCTTCTACAGCACCCATATAAGTTTTAAACATCAAGTTAAAATTTCTAGCTTCGGTAACATTAGTACTTCCACACTTTGGACAAACAACGGCTCCATCAGCTTTAGTGCCGTGATCTTCGCGAAATCTATTTTTACAGTCCTTACAATCAACTAATGGATCAGTAAATGTATCAATATGCCCAGAGGCCTTCCAAACTTGTGGGTGCATTAAAATAGATGCATCTAAACCAACAACGTCATCACGTCTGGTCATAGCATTCCACCACGCCGTTTTAACATTTAATTTAAACTGAGAACCCAGTGGGCCGTAATCCCAACAAGAGCCTAAACCACCATAAATCTCACTACTTTGAAATACAAAGCCGCGCCTTTTACTTAGTGAAACTAATGTGGATAAATCTTTTAAGGGAAGAATTTGTGCTGCCATATTCGGACATCCTTTACATATAAAATTCACCTAAAAATCTACCAACTTAAGTCCAGCCGGTAAAGCAATAAGAGCAATAAATTTCCAGCAAAATTTAGCGCCAACCCAAGGCTAGTGCTTATACGGCCATCTCAAAAACCTGAGAAGCTTCAGTTGCATCAAAAGCCTCAGACATACGGTGCTCGGGGCCTTTGGCCCCTGTGCTCCGAACTCGTTTTAGATGAACTGAAGCTTCTCAGGTTTTTGAGATTAGTTGATTAATACTGAAGCTGGCTAAAGATTACACCCGTCGAGGGCGTTGCGTGAGCTCGAGGCATAAGAGCTGAATCTTATGCAAACATAGATTATGAAAATTTTCTGCTTGAATACTAATCAGTTAATCTTTAACTCAGCTGTATTCTGTTTGCCTAAAACGAGTTCGGAGCGGAGGGGCCGCAGGCACCGAGCACCGTATGTCTGAGGCTTTTGGTAAACAGAATACAGCTGAGCTAAAGATGGGTGGATTGGCAGCCAACACCATTGTCAGTAGAATTAACCTATGGTAACCCTAGCTTTAACTTACAAATGAGGTATTTATGAGCAATCCATTTAATCAGCAAGCCCCTGTTCCAGGTATTAAAAAAATTATTGTTGTTGGCTCCGGTAAAGGAGGCGTTGGAAAAAGCTCTGTGTCTATTAATGTGGCTACCTCATTAAAAGAGAAAGGTTACAAAGTTGGCCTGCTTGATGCCGATGTTTATGGCCCAAGCATTCCACGCATGATGGGTGCACTTCACCAAAAACCTGAAGTAGATAAAGATGGTAAAATAATACCAATTGTTAAATACGGAATTAAGTTAATGAGTATGGGTTTTTTGGTTGAAGAAAACCAAGCTGTGATTTGGCGTGGCCCAATGTTGTTTAAAGCTATTGATCAATTTTTTAAAGATGTTTTATGGGGCGAGCTTGATTACTTACTAATTGATTTACCCCCTGGAACTGGTGATATATGCCTAACCATTGCTCAAAAGGTTCCTGTGAATGGAGCACTTGTCGTTTGTACTCCTCAAAACATAGCTTTAGTGGATGCACAAAAAGCCATTGATATGTTTAAAAAAATAAATATTCCTATATTAGGAGTTGTTGAAAATATGTCTTCTTTCACTCCTCCAGGAAGCAATATTAGTTATGATTTATTTCCTAAAGGACAGCTTGACACTTATTTAGATACCCACGGAATCAATAAAATTACCGAAATCCCATTTGATCCACATGTTGCGATCTGTTCTGAAACAGGAATTCCTTTTGTAAAAGGCAAGCCAGAAAGCACTGCTGCAGAGGCTTTTAGGCTATTAGGACAAACAATTTCTGATTATAATGCTTAGACTGAGACACATTCTCATAAGTTAACAACCTATTTTGATTCACATTACATTTTTTTCTTTACCTTTTTATTGCGTCGCGTTATTCTTAAAACACAAGGACGTTAATAATTAGACAAGATGTCTACAACTTATCTTAGGAGGTAAGAAAAATTATGGAATAACACTCCCAGAGTGATTCCATCCTTTGTCTCAAGGCAAACTTCTGGAAACGGTAGGGCGCAAAGCTATAGGGGCTAATGATCTTTGATCGATGCCAGCCAGCTGCCAAAGTTGATAAAATCAGGCTTTTGGTGCTTGGACTCTAAAGGAGAGTTTCAGCTCGGGAAACATATCCCCGCATAAGCCTGCCAAGCAGTTCTTGCTTGGTAGGTCCCCTTTGTCTTTTATTAAATATTTATTAACTAAAATTAATTATTACTGGCTAGTGGAATAGTTAATCTGCTTCCAATTCGGATTTTAGATTTATTTTTAAGATCATTCGCATACAAAATATTACTCATTGAAACTTTATATTTATTGGCAATAGCAATTAGGCTCTCCCCTCTTTTTACAATATGTAACTTTATATTATCAGCAGCAATCTGCAGTCTTTTTCCAGTGTTAATTTTACTTGAGCGCAAACCATTGGAAGCTTTTAACTTACTTACTGACGTGCCAAAGCGCTTAGATATTTTTTGTAAATTATCACCGGCTTTAACTTTATATGTAACGACTTTATTTTTCCTCACTCTTCTTTTACTTTTTGCAACCGCACTTGGGATTAATTTAATTTTTTGTCCCACATATAACTTTTTACTTAATTTCATGTTGTTGTATTTCAATAATTTACTTAGTGATACTTTGTAACGTTTAGCTATTAAAGATAAATTCTCACCTCTTGTAACCTTATGAGTTTTTTTAATTTTTCTGTAGTTTTTAGATACTTTAGCACTTACAGACCTTGTAGATGAAATTGATCTTTTCTTTGGCTGTGCTTGTGGCCCTGACCTCACAATCTTCAACCTTTTACCGACGAACAACACTGATCTTCTGCGAAGGGAGTTAGTTTTTCTTAATTTAGAGACTGAAACTCCAAACTTTCTAGCAATTTTAGTAAGGTTATCACCCCTTTTTACTTTATATCTAGTGATGCGTAGTGGGCGGTAAACTCTTTTAGAAATTGTTGTGTAGCTTGTTTTAGCAGCTCTATGAGCTTTTGCTAACTTACCCTTTGGCACCCTTACTAGTGAAGGTCCACTACGGTACACAGGCACCTTATGTGTTCGGTATCTTGGGTTTAGCTTTTTCAATGACTTAAAAGAAATCTTCATTTTAGTAGCTAATTTTTTTAGGTTCATTGGTTTACTCACATACATGGAGCTGTAAGTGTGCTCATCCTGGTATGGAACACTAGTAAATCCATAGTTAACAGGATTTTTAGCAATCAATGTGGCCGCAATAAACTTTGGCACATACTCTCTAGTTTCTTTATATAGACCTTTATTTTTTACTAACTGCCAATAATTTCTAGTTTTAGCTTTTGCAATTTGTTTCTTTACTCTATTTTGTCCAGCATTATAAGCCGATAAAGCTAAGTTCCAATCACCAAACATTTTATATAACTTTTTTAAATATCTGGCAGCAGCCTCTGTCGACTTCACATAATCTTTTCTATCATCGACAAGATGGTTTATTTTTAAGCCATAATCTCTTCCACTTCCGGGCATGAACTGCCAATAGCCAGTAGCACCCTTAAAACTTTTTGCCCGAGTATAAAAACCAGATTCAATTACAGGTAAATATACTAAGTCTTCCGGCAAGCCTTCTTTCATTAAGATTTTTTTCATTTTCGGAATATACTTACTCGATCTCGATAAATATCGCCTCATATGGTCGCGACCACGACCAGTAAAATAGTTGATCCAAACTTTAACATACTTGTTTACCGGAAGTTTAATTTCCCCATACCTAGACTCACTTAATGGCGGGGAAGAGATATTATCAGCGTCCTCTGCCAATATTTCAGTCATTATATCTGCATTATCTGCAGGCAACCCTTCACCTGCATTTTCACTTATTGAATTATCAATTGCTACACTCTCGGCTGCAGTTGACAGCTCATTACTTGAGCTATTATAAGCTTGTCCAGTACTTAAATGCCTTTCAGCAGCTATGTCTTTTCTAGAGCTAGTAGTACAAGCCGTTAGAAAAGTAATTGATAATAGAAAGAATAATTTTGTGAGTTTCTTAAAAATATACATAAGATTTATTTTATGTGATTAAAGCCACAACCACAACGAGACCAAGGAGCACTTGCACTTTCGTCGAGTTGATAAAAACTTATTGATTTCAATAGCTTTTCATTTTTTTTGATCTTAACTACAAACTGAGTAATGTCTTTATATTGAAAAAGTCGACTTCGGCCCGTACGGAATTTTTTTCCGCATCACCCACCGTGTTTAATAATTCTTGTAAAGTTTGCTTTTGCAGACGCTCCATTTGCTCAGAGCTTAATTTTGGTGGAGCCATAACAATGTCAGGGTGGTCATTTATTGAGTCTTCGACCCAAGCACTTCTTTCAAAACGAAAGCCATTAGTTTTTACGTTAAATTTTTTGCCCTTAAAGACGCCATACAGTTCAGCCTTATATATTTTTCGAACTGTACTTTGCTCTAACTTTACTGTCCCAGTCATGTCTCTGAAACGCTCTAAAACTCCTACCCCTTCATTTAAAGGCGAGGCATAATCGACGGCAATAAATACAGCTAATGTATTCTTGTCTTTTTTAGTTAAGCTAATTTCAGCATTGTAAATTGGGTGGTTCCAAATGGCTTCAGACAAGTCTGTATCAATTATCACTGGAAACTTTTTTAAACCTAACTGAAATTGTAATACAGAAATAAATTCATGAGGAAAAATATCTCTAATGTCAGTATACCCGCTACCCTCATTCAACTGACCAAAGATATAATCGTTAAAAAAGCCTTTGCTCTCACTTAAGTGCCTATACGATAAAGCTTGTAAGGCCTTAAGGTGCCCGGGATATACTACAACACCTTCAGACAACTCACAGATCTCTATTTCATCAGAGTTTTTACTAGTATCGGTGATTCTTGAGAATTTTATTTTATCATCTAGTTTTGATCTCTTTACACATAAAGTTTTATTAGGTTGCTCATCATAAACAGAAGTTAAAGCCCATAGTGTACAAGCCCCACTCCAACTGGCATTAGGTATAAACTGCTCTTTTAAGTAATCTAAAGAGCTATTACCGTCTTCGGCGAAAATATAATCATAAACAAATAAAGGAGCATTGAACTGCGCGCTTGAACCCTCGTGATCAATATTAATTGAGTCAAATAGCTCTTGCCCTCTACTCGGGTACCACCAAGAAGGCCAAGGTTTTTTTTCGGCTTCATATTTTAAAACTAAATTCTTTTCGCCCTTCATATCAAAAGACAACTTTGCTTTCGGTAAGCGCACTTTATCAAACTCTGATAGCTCAATAATTTCAGGTTCAAGTTCTTTCAGATAACTGTTAGTAATTTCATAATCAAAAGCAACGGACTGGTCTTCAGCTGAGGCAAAGTTAAGGCCCATGAAAATAAACAAAAAAATTGAAATACTACTGATTTTTCTCATACTTATGGAATAATATGAGCTCAGGAATTAAGCCATCAATATTAAGGCTTTTAAAATTTATACATTACTGTTGGATAAATGATAAAAAAAGGGCCAGCAGAAGCTAGCCCTTTGATATTATTAATAAATATTTAATTAATTAGTATTTTCCGTCTTTTTCACTTAAGCATTCTTTAACGCTATCGTTAACTTTTTTAGTATAAGCTTGTCTTTCTTGATTAGAAAGAACGTTGTTATATATATGATCACAAAAAGTTTTTGGAGTCGGCTGGTCCATCATTAACTTACAAGTGTCTGCTTTTTGGTATACGAAGTTAATGTTTTTTGTGTACTTAAAGTTTGTGCACTTACTGTTCTCAGTAAACACAGGCTCTTTTGATTTATCAGCGCCTTCAACATAAGAGTCTTTAAAAAATACACGGTCACTTTTAGACTTATCCGTACTAAATGTTGCAGTGAATTTTTTGTTAGTTGGATCAACAACATGTCTGTTTACAACTAAAGTTTCAACAGTATTTTCTTTGTAAAAACCACCTTGCTCACTGTATGTACAGTTAACTTTCGGCTTGTGAGCTCTATCTTGCTTATTGATAGCACCGGCCTTACAAAGTTCTTTCATTTCATTCCACTCACCAGCATTGGCAGATGCCTGAACTGTAGCGATAGTACTTAACGTAAATAAAAATGTGATTAATAAACTCTTCATTATATCTCCCTTTAAATGGCACATAAGGCACCATTAATTTAATAAGATTTCGTTTTGCCATGATGGTTTTTTCGAAGATGAGAAATCAAATATTTTTAACTTTCTAGGCAGAAGTAATAAATAACTCGCCTAACGTCAAAGGCATATTTTCAATTAAATATAATTTCATCTTTTAAAGCCTGTAAGTCTTACAAAGACTTTTAAATCACTACTCTTTTGTGTAATAAAAACTACTATCAAAGTTATGAGATCCAAATTAATACATTTCAGCTTAACTATATTTTTCCTGTTTAGCTTAGGGCAAAGGGCCTATGCGTCAGAGCTATTCCCTGTTCAAGTAGACATTAGAGACATAACTAAACAGCACATCTTAGATATAGACATAGATAGCCAGGTTTATTTAGACCCTGCCATGCACGATCACTATGAGTTTAATTGTGCTCTTCTCACCGACACGTTCAAAAATACTTTCTGTAAACTTAATAATAAATTTTTGTATGACAACTACGATAGCTATCCAATAAATGAAAGTAAACTTCTTGATTTTAGACCCCATCAAAATAGCGAAGAACTTTTTTACAACCTGTACGGGGCCAATAAATTTTATAATTTAGAGCGCAACGCAAATATTACAACCAGTATAGTTTTAAAAAATATAAATCAAAACTTTAATGAATTTAATCTAGTTGCAATTATTTACTTTGACTCTGAAGTGTATTTTCAAGAGTTCACAGTGAGCTTTATCAATAATAGTTTTGAAACTACCGCTGTCTCTGAACCGGTTCTGCTTGCTGGTAATTTTAAAGTTCACGCCGAAGTGGGCCTACTTACTGCTTCACTTTTATTGTCTGTAAATATTAATGACTTTAATTTCAAAAAAATAATGCCCATTGCTGTCCCCGGTTTTAATTATGAAAAAACTAAATTAAAATCTTTGTCCATTAACAAAACACACTACCTCTCTAATGGCGCCAAGCTTCAAGGCACTCACAATGCCAGCTTCAAACAACGGTTTGACCCTGATTACTATAACGGACTCCCATTCCTCAAAATTTTAAATAAAAATAATTCTTACTTTGCCTATGGCTTTCATGGAACTTTATTTTCAAGACCACTAGAAAGGGGCTTTTTATCAACTGGCTGTTACAGAATGAAGCCGAAAGATATAATTGAATTTTATTATATTTTTACCAAACTTACCATAAATCGCGCCACTACGGTTACAAAAATGTATTTATCCAAAAACTTAACTCACCCCATGCCTATGATTAAAAAAGTTTATTCAAAAGCTAAATACAGTGGTTCGCAAAAAGGACCTGACGGGTTAACGGTTATGGAGCGAGTATATGGTGAAGAAATACCAATTAATAATTTAATTAATTTTTGATAACTAACATCAAAAGGGCCAAATATAAAAAATATATTAATTGCAGCAATCATTTTGTTTTACTAGCGTGAATGCTACTGAAATTTTAGATTTCAACATTCAAACTGAAATTATTAAGCAATTGCTTTCAAATGATTTAAGCGAAGATAGTGAATACAGCGAATACAATCTACGGTCCAGCGTAAAGCGTCAACTTGAAGTATACTTATCAGATAGAGCCCTGGGAAATAATAGCGTATCCTTAAGATGCACTAGCAAAGTTCAAACCACAGCTAAAAACGTGCAACTTTATCGTTGTGATCTTTCAACATACGAAGAAGACGATGACTTTGAGTCATCAATAATTATTTTTGGCGATGTAATGGTTAATGAGGATGCCGTTGAAGTTAAAAATATAAAAATAGCTGCCTAATTCACCAAAAAGTATCTTCTTTTTAAAGAGTTTCTGCCGTGGCCCAGGAGGGCTGCGGTATTGTTTTTACATTATTATAATAAAATCTGTATAAAATTAAATTACGCATAATTGCTTTTACATAAAAGCTAGTTTCAGCCCAAGGTAGCTCATCAATCCATATTTCATGTTCGCTAACAGAGCTATTTACAGTTTGAAGAGTCTGAAGGTCATTTGGGCGATGCTTCATCCAGCGCCTCATATTACCAATACCAGCATTATAAGCTGCAAGTGACAGAGGTATATGCCCCTTAAACGCTCTAACTAACCTTCTTAAGTAACTTGTACCTAACCTTACATTCAATTCTGGCTCATAGATTCTAGTTCTTAAATTTTTAGTACTTAAGCGTATATACTTAGCAGCGTCTTTTGCCGTCATCGGTACAATCTGCATTAGCCCCATGGCATTACTTCCACTTAAGGCCTTTAAGCGAAATGAGCTTTCTTGCTTAATCAGACTTCTTACTAAGTTTACTTCTATATTATTTTTTTTAGCATAAGTTTGCACAAAACTGTCGTACTCAACTGGCAAGGTAAGCTTAGTGGTGTTCATAGTAAAATATGCGTAAGGGTTTTTGTCCCAAATCACATTCATGGTTTTAATTGCCGTATAGTGATCAGCGGCAACGCTTGAGTAATATGAATAGAGTACGCTTTCAATATCATCGCCCTTTGAATCAAATAGTATTTTTAATTCTTTTCTTGCTAAGAAAAAAAATTGCATCTCAACAAAGTCTTTAAAGTTAGCCCATGATACTTTTTGCGCCTGTGACCAAGGCATTTCTTTTTGTAAGACTTGATAATTGGTCGGTAAAATTAATTTACCTTTGTTTTTTTCTTGATTCGCTTTTAAACCGTAATATGTAAGTGGGTACTGCTTAATAAGACGATCCCTAACAATGGTCTCTTTCTTATTTTTTAATTTTTGCAGTGCACGCCAATGCCAATAGGTCATCTGCAAGTTATAGTTATTTAGCTCCTTATGAAGTTCTGCACCCGTAAATAGCTCATCTACTTTTTTATAGTTTTTTAGCCTATAATTCAAAAGCCCCAAACGAAAAAGTGATTCAAAATATTCTCTAGATTGTTGTGGACTGTTTTTTAAACCTTTACTTAGCCAGTCCTTGGCATTTACATAATCACCCAAGTGCACATTTGACTTACCAAGTATTAACTGAGACTTGGCATTTAACTCTTTATCATTAGCTGCTTTTGCATAGGCAATAGTCATTGGGTAATTATGCCTTAAATAGAAGTTTTTAGAAATCTCATATAAGCACATGGTATGACACTTAAGTGACTCTTTACCTATACGAGTTTTTGCTGGGTTTGATTTTACTTTTTTTCTTAAGACTTTAAACATTTTATATATAAGCTTCTTTTCAGTTGTCTTATTAATATTTACTAATCGTACACCTTCGGAAATAATTTTGGTGTACTGGCTTTTACGGTAATATCTATCAAATTTATAAGTTTTAGTTTTTTTACTCTCAACGACCTCATAGCCGTCATAAAATGATTTATATTTTGCTAATAAAGACGTGTTTTGATTAATCACAGTCTTTAGCCTTGTGGCGTACATGGGCTCAGAAGATGTTTCATAAGCCTTGAGGTAGTACTCAGCTGCCTCTTCAAACTTTGACTCGCCCTTAGCTCTTAAAGCCATAAAATTATACAGCTTAGCTTTTTCAACTTTACTTAAAAACCTTTCATTATTAATTAAAAATTGCTTTTCATTATCAGAAATTTTATAAAACCTCTTTTGTGAAAGCTTAACAAGCATAGTGCCCAGGTGTGATGACAAATAAGTTTTGTCTCCTTTGTATTTATTTAATACTTTAATGTGCTCAGATATTTTATCAGATATTTCTTTCTTGCTTTTATCTTTTTGCGGAATTTTATCCAAGCAATTGATATTCATATAAGACCACCACACTTTCATTCTTTCTGGTGTCCCATTTGGTAATTTCATATTTTTCGAGCACGCTTTGTAGTTTTTATTTTCAATTTTTTTTATTTGCTCAAAAAAATCTTTTTTATATCCAGAAAGCTTTTGCGGTTCACCTTCGTAAGGGCGCACAACATTTAACTTTAAGCTAGTTGTCACCAAAGTTGACCATGCACTCAATGGCATTAATATGATTAATATAATTTTAAGAGTTTTCAATATTTGTATCACCCATGCCAAGATCAATTAACTCAACAACTAGTTTATTAATTTCTTTAACTTGTTTTTTAATATTCTTTTTGTTTTTTAAATCACCAACTACTGAGTCCGGTGCAAAACTAATAGTTTCACACAATTTCATTTTCTTCGTGATTAGCTCAGACATATCCCTTTTTACACTCGGAGGGGCCATTTCTAATAGTTTATCAAACTCATAGCCCGAGCCTCCAGAGTCAGAAACGGCCCCCAAACACATATAAATCATATTTGTCAGTTCAGAGCCTACATCACGCCAGTTTTCATCTTTATTAGAAAGACTATCAATTGACTTGAATTTACTTTGAATTAGCTTCTGAATTGTCTTCTTTCTTTGTGTGAGGCCCATTTCACGTAGATATAGATAAATCATAATTGCAAAAATTAATAAATAAATAGCAAACCAAGTTGAAGTCTTAATACGAAAGAGCTTACTGACTTTCATATGCTCCCAGTCTGTTTGTAGCTGTGGCACGTACTCTTCTTTTTTTGTGGTAGACTTTGTTTCAGCAAGAGGAATAGAAGTTATTTTACTACCCGGCTTAGCTTTTAATACACGCACATTAAAACTTTTTGACTCCATATCATAATATTCTGCTGTGGCAGGATCAAAGGCGCTGAACTTCATGGGAGGAATATTTAAACCTCCCTCCTCACGGGGGACTAATAGTACTTTAAAATCTTTATAACTTTTCCCATTCTTATAAAATTTAGCATCTGACTTTTTATCATATAGCTCAACATTTTCAGGGATATTTAGTGTGGGCAAGTTTATTAATTTTGCATTACCCATACCCTCAAAACGCAAAGTCATAGTTAAAGGTTGATTGGCTTCAATAGTTTGTGTGTCAATTTTTGAAGATAATTTAAACTTTCCAACACCGCCATTAAAAGTGTCAGGCTTTGTCTCTACGGGAAGGTCCATTACTTGAATAGTTAGCTCTTGGCTCTTTTTTACAGATTTAACAGTTTTACCAAAACCAAAACCAGGGAGCAATATTCCACAACGTGCCTCATAGGCATCAATAATATTGGGACCACTTTTTATTGGAAACAAGGCATAACTTGCAAGCAGCGCCCTCTTATAGGCAACGCCGTTCACAATCTCTCTATTGAATGTCAGGCGTGTAGCCACTTCAATATCTTCTTTCCAGAAGCCATTTAAACTTGGGTACTTAAGCGTATCGATATCTCTAACATCACCCCTCGTATATAAATACCAGGTGGCAGTCACTTGCTCACCCACATATACTTTGGCTTTATCTACTACAACTTTTATGAAAAATGCATCTTTCGGGTCAATAGGCTCACCATCACCAATATTTCCAGGATTTCCGTGTCGGTTTAATAATTGAGAAAACAAATCATCAAATGGGTCCGGCCTACCACCAAATCTGTTTCGTTGTCTCTGGCCACGTCCTCGTGCTTGGTTTCTACCAGCGTTACTATCATCAGGCTTCACCCCATCACGGGCAACATCTATGACAATGGCTTTCGTTTTGTATATCTTTCCATCAACATTAACTTTTGTAACCCCTAAAACTAACTTACCAGTCTTTTTAGGTGTAAACATATAGTTAAATTTTTTAGTATTTTTTATTTGATAATCGCCATTAACAAAACTTGTTCGACTTTCTGTACTTGCCCATGTTTTTAATATATCGAACTTGCCAAGTATTTCTGGTAAATCTGGGTTCTCCATACCAACGCTGTTATCAGAAGCTATAGAAACCGCCACAGTATATATAAAGGTATCTCCTGGATATAATTTATTACGGTCCACAGTTGCATCAACAGTAATATTTGCAAATGACTGTGTAGTAAAAAATAAAAATACAAATCCTAGTAGTAAACTACCAGTCTTTGTCACGAGACTTCTCTTTAACACCTTTATTGTACTCCTTTTCTCTTATGTTTTGTTCTTGGTTTTTAAGTTCTTCAAGTATTTTCTGAACATCTTTTTTTGATAAATTTTGTGATTTATACTCACTATTTTTAGGATTCTTTTTAATTTTTGCATTAGGGTCATCTTTAGGGTCTTTTCCTTGCTCCCCTTTTTGGTCTTTATCTTCGCCCTCGCCGCCTCCGCCGCCACCTTGCTGCTGCTGCATTAACAACTCAATATTAGTTTTTACTTCTAAGGATTCAGGGTTTATATCTAATGCTGATTGATACTCTTTTAAAGCTAAAGGGATTTTTTTCTGATCAGCCAGTAGTCTTGCTTTATTATAACGGGCCATAAACTCTAAGCCAGGGTTACCTTTAGCCACGTTTTCAGCCATATTATAGGCCTTAAGCGAGTTTTCTTTATCACCACTTAGCTCAAAAGATAAACCAAGGTTCATCCTCACTTCTGCAAGCTCACCACTTTTTAGCGTCGCCTGTAAAAACTTTTTATGAGCATCAAAAACTAAGTCCTCATCAACATTTTTATTACCTTCTTCTTTGTCTTTTTTGTCCTGGCCTGGGTAAAACCCATCTTGTTTCACTTTATCTGTTTTTTCATCACTCTCGTCGTTAGATTCGCCATCAGGCTTAATTAAGTCAGGACCACCGCCAAAAATTAACCCCCAGAGCTTTTGTAGTGTACTTTTTTTCTCGAAATCTTTTAGTTTATCAATATTTTGATTAACTCTTTCTTTAGATTTATCAATTTGATTTTTCAAGCCACCTAAATTATTTGATTGGCTTTTGGCACTTCTAGCTTTAACGGCCTCATGTATAAGTTCAACAGCTTCATTATTTAACTTTATACCATCAGGGTCACTAGCATTCACATGCAAGCTCACCAGGCTAGTAATAATAATTATTATAAAATAATTAATTTTTATTAACTTCAAATCTTCCCCGCCAAATTCGTCCAATTTTTTTGCGTTCACTGATTAAAATTTCAAACAACGCCAATAGTAATGCTATTATTAAAAATATTTGAAAATTTTCATCATATTGAGTTAAGTCAGCCGTTTCAAACTCACTTTGCTCCAGTTTTTTTAGATCTTGTATTAAGGCTTCAACAGCTCCGTTCCCATAATCCACAGGGTAAAAACTACCACCACCTTTTTTAGCTAACTCTTTAAGGACTGTTCCCTTAGTTTTAGTAACTACTACTGAACCCGATTTATCTTTATAGAAGGTCTTCGTATTTCCATACCTATCTTTTATGGGAATCTTACCACCTTCTTCAGTACCAAAACCAAGGCTAAATATATGTATACCTTGCTCAACTAGCTCCTCTGCTGCTTTCACAGCGCCATCTTCATTATCCTCACCATCTGAAACAATAATAATGGCTCGTGTAACTACACTGTCGTCAGACTCCACTCCCCCACGGGCAAATGCTTCTTTTGCCGCCATTAATGCCGATTTGAATTCTGTTCCTTGGGTACTTACAGCATCAATAGACAAGGAGTCTAAATACATATTAATCGCAGACTTATCAGTAGTCATTGGTGAAAGTAAAACCCCAGTCCCTGCAAAGGCAAGGATACCAACCTTGTTAGAACCACTTTTTTTAATAAACCGAGCTATTTCTTTTTTCGCCATCTCCATACGTGAGGGCCTAATATCTTCAGCCATCATACTTCTGGAAACATCAAATAGGACCATAAGTTCAATCCCTTCACTTTTAATGTTAGATTTTTTCTCTCCAGACTGTGGCCTTGCTAAAGCTAAAACAAAAAACACTAACGCTAGCATTCTTAAAATTAGTTTTAGCTTTTTACTTTTAAATGAAGCGTTCTGAGTTAAAAAACTAAAAGTTTTAACTCCTAACACTTTTTTAAATTTTGCAGTTTTTCTATTTAAATAAATAGCGATTAAAAAGAAAAAAATAATTAAAAGCCAGATATAATTTAAATAAACTGGATGAGCAAACTTAGCTATCATTAAGGAAACCTCCTAACTAGGAAGGTTTCAATAATTACAGATGCCAAATATAAGAAAAAAGCCATCCACAAAAATTTAGCAAAATGCTCGGTATAACTAGTAAAAGAGTTTGTTTCAATTTTTGTTTTCTCTAGTGAGTTAATATCACTAAATACGTTCTCTAAGGCTTGAGTTGTGGTGGCTCTATAAAACTTTCCGCCGGTTTCATCAGCTAAGCGTGTTAATAACTCTTCATTTACCTTACTGTGCATTGGGCGATAACGCTTAATTTTTCTGCCGCCAGGAGCATTAATATAATATGGTAGCTGTGCTTGCCCATCAACACCCATACCAATTGAGTAGATCTTAACACCATAACCTTTAGCAATATCTAAGGCTGTAATGGGGTCAATGGTACCACTGTTGTTTTCTCCATCAGTTAAAAATATGATCACTCGGCTTTCAGCAGTGGAGTCTTTTATCCTAGCCACAGAATTAGCCAGCGCCACACCAATTGCGGTACCCATTTTAATGTTTCTCGATGTTTGCACTTCCGATAAGCTTTTCTTTAATAAAGTATAGTCTAAGGTCAAAGGAACTCTTGTGTATGACTCACCAGAAAATACAACTAAGCCTATTTTGTCAGAAGTTCTGCCATCGATGAACTTTCTTATTGTTTCCTTTGAAGTTTCTAGGCGGTTACTGGGCTTCATGTCTTCAATAAGCATACTATCGGATACATCTAGTGCCACGATTATATCTATACCTTCAACATTTTTTTTAACCTTAGTGTCTGACTCCTGAGGCCTAGCTAAAGCAAGTACAGCAAGCACTAAAGCCAATAGCCTTAAAATAAGTGGCAATCTTGAAAGATAGGCCCTTATACCTTTCGGGACTTTTTTTATATTATCAATATTACTGTAAACTAAACTGGCCGTCTTTGACTTACGTTGAAAGTAGTAAAGTATTGCTACAGCTATAATTAAAAATAAAAATAAAAATGCCCAAGTAGAGTGCCAACGCATTAGTTCGCTCTCCTACTTTCAGTTTGCTTTTTGATTTGCTCAATAAATTCCTGACACAACTTTTCCATTTGTGAAATATCATTAATATTTAACACTTGTGCGGAATGGCCTTTTTTAAACTCAGCTAAAATTCTCTTTAGTTTTCCATTTAATTTTGCATTCCAACTTTTCTGATGTTTCTTTTTTACTTTACTTAAAATTTTACTATTTGAAACCGCATAGGCTGGCACTTCAAACTGTCTAACAATGTATAGTTTAAATTTTTCTTCTAAAGACAGCCAGTACTCTTTAGTTAGGCTCTGGCTTAAAGGAGTACCTTCTTCAGTTTTATAGTGGCTATGCAAGCCTCTAATATCTTTATAAAACTGATTTGTGGGTCCTATAGCTGTTGCATAGGACTTCATTTCTTTAACTTGCTTTTGCCACCTCATAAAGAAGAATATTTTAATTGCGATTAGGCTTAAAACAGCACCAACAATAAAGAGTATGCTTAACCAATAAAACCAAGGCATACCTAGCTCTAAGGGAGCTGTAGGGCCAAAGCCTTTTTTGTTTTGCTCGGTGAGTACAGTTGTCACTTCCCAGTTCATTGGCTCAATTATTATTTCTTTTTTATCGGCTCCTACTAATTTAAATTCAATTTGATTATATTTACCAGCCTTATAAGAGGTAACTACAAAATCACCGCTGTCGTTATCAATATTTTTGGTTTCTAAAACAAACAGAGCATAATCTTTTGTTGGATCTTCTTGTTTTTTTGCCTCTGCTGCCGGCGGCTGAGCCGGCTTAGGTTTTTCTGGAGCTTTAATAATAATTTTTACCGGTGCTTTTAGCTGCTCCGTTGACTCCCCTCTGCAACTTAAAGTGTGTTTATGGCCTACAGTCCATGGCTTTTCCTTAGTAACAGTGGGAACTTCACAAGTCCATTTGACTTGAGCTGGTGCAGTATCTTCAACTATGTTTTCAGTTTTAGCCTCATCACTCACCCGCGGTTTCTCCTTTTAAAGAAACCTATTAAGGGCCCAGCGATATCATTCTGATCAACAACCTCAATACAGTCTACTTGCGCTTTTTTCAGCATAGAATTACGTTTTAATTCATTTTCTAACTGAACTTCTTTTAATTTTTTCTGAAATAACAATGAAGAGGTATCGATGAGACATCTTTCCCCGGTTTCAGCGTCTTCAAACTCTATTAATCCCAATGAAGGTATCTTCTCTTCAAATTGGTCTTTAATACATACAGCCACAGTGTCGTGCTTTTTTCCAATCATCCTCAGTGGCTTATCAAAATTTAAATCACCCATAAAATCACTAAAAATAAATACATTAGCTCTTTTTTTTAAAACTCCCTGTAAATATTCAACAGCACTGGCAATATTTGTTTTTTTAGACTTTGGTTTAAAATAATAAAGGTCGCGTAAAATTCTTAGAACATGCCCTCTTCCTTTTTTAGGAGGTACAAAATGCTCAACCTGATCAGAAAACAATAATAAACCTACAGGGTCATTATTTTTAGCTGCACTAAAACTAATTAATGCAGATAAGTGAGCCATAATTTCACCTTTAAAATACTGACCCGTTCCGAAGTCAGTTGAGCCACTTACGTCTACACATAACATTAAAGTTAATTCACGCTCTTCTTCAAAAATTTTTATATATGGCTTTCCGGCTCTTGCCGTGACTGGCCAAGATATGGACCTAACATCATCACCGGGAACATACTCACGAAACTCAGAAAAAGTCATACCTTGCCCTTTAAATGCGGAGTGGTACTCACCAGAAAAAGTATTATTTACTAATTTTCTAGTAGCTATTTCAAGCAGTTTAACTTTTTTTAAAATTTCAGGAGGTAACGACAAGTCTAAGACACCTCAATAGCATTTAATATATCTTTAATAATTTCCTCACTATTAATATTTTCAGCCTCAGCCTCATAAGTTAAAACTAACCTATGGCGGAGTACATGATAAGCAATGGCTTTAACATCATCAGCGGTTACATAACCACGACCACGAATAAAGGCATGAGCTTTGGCGGCTTTTGTAAGATTAATTGTGGCCCTTGGCGAACCACCAACGCTTAATAAAGTTTCTAAGTTACCTAAACCATAATCTGCTGGCTTTCTTGTAGCCATAACAATTTCAACAATATAATTTCTAATTTTGTCATCAACATATAGTTTATCAACTAAACTTCTAACTTTAACTAGTTCTTCACGTGTAATGGCTTCTTCAATTTCTGGTAATTCATCCACTGACATTTTATTTAAAATTTCTAATTCTTCCGTTTTGCTTGGGTAAGTCACTAACAGCTTAAACATAAAACGATCTAATTGCGCCTCTGGCAAAGGGTAAGTTCCTTCTTGCTCAAGGGGGTTTTGCGTAGCCAAAACTAAAAATGGTCTATCCAGCTTATATGTTGTATCACCTATGGTTACTTGTTTTTCTGCCATCGCCTCAAGCAAAGCACTTTGCACTTTGGCCGGCGCTCTGTTAATTTCATCGGCTAATACTATATTGGTAAACACGGGGCCTTTTTTAGGAGTGAACTCGCCTGTTTTTGGGTTAAAAACCAAAGTACCAATTAAATCTGTCGGTAATAAATCTGGTGTAAACTGTATTCTTTGGAAGTTTAATGAAACTGATTTTGACACCGCGGAAATTGTTAATGTCTTTGCTAAACCAGGGACACCCTCAAGCAATACATGCCCACCAGTCAACAGCCCCATGAGAATCCCTTCTAACATTTCTGTTTGTCCAACTATATGCTTTGAAACTTCTTTTAAAGTTTTCTCTACAAACTTACTTTCTATTTTTACTGCTTCATTTAAGGCCATTAAATCAATGTCTGCCATAACTCTCCCGAAATATTTTTTTAATTTTATTTTATAAAATTAATAAGTTTTAGATTGTATATTCTACTGTAATGAGAAATTCTGGCAACCTTTTCACGCCTTGGGGTCGAGTGCTATAACTTCATTGTCAGAGGAGTGTAAGCCCAGCGATCGAAGAATGAAAAAAATTATATTCTTTGTATCAAATTGCTTCGATGACCTTGTGAACTCACCATTTGTTATGTTACAAATTATGTATGCAATCGCTAGGAAGAGCCACCATAGGGCTAGTTACAACATACATTATAGTTTCTGGTTTATGTTACCTATTGCTAGGTCCAGTTGCCTCCATTGCTGTCTGCCTGTTGTTGCTAGGCGTTATCTCTTACTCCCATATGTTTTTTGAAAAAAAACTAAGCAAATACTTTCAATTGCAGCAACTCCCCGATCAAAACCCCTATGCTTTTTCGCAGTCCATTTATAAGTATTGTAATTTAGCAAAGCTAAATAAGCCTACAATTTATACAAGTCCGCAAGCTTACGACCAAGCCTTCACTTTTGGCTCAAGTTATAACAAACAAGCAATAGTCATTTTTTCCCAACTCCTCGACAAACTTAACCCCAAGGAATTAGATACTCTCGCAGCCCTTCTTGTAGCCCAAATCAAAAATAAAAGCTCTATGAGTAATACCATCTCTAGTTTATTTATAAGTTTTGTATTTTTGGCAACGCAAAGTTTAGACGAACTATTTAGGTTTCTTACAGGTATAAGACAAAATCCTCTAAAAAAACGAGCTAATTTTATTACATATCTAAATTCTCCATTTATTTATATCTACCTTTGTCTGTTTCACCCGCCTAGCCAGCTTTTTAAAGCTGATAAATTAGCTTCTGAGTGGCTTGAAAATAAGCAAAGTATCACAAGGCTTTTACTTAAACTGCACACCTACAGTTTCAAGCAAACTATCCCTCCACCATTTAAATACAGTCACTTATTTCTGACCAGCCCCTTGACACCTTTGAAGTGGACCACATATTTAACTTGGCAACCGAATGTAAAAAAACGAACACTCGAACTTGTCGGTCACTACCCGGCATAAAAGGATACTTATGAGCTCTGCAGGAATTATGGCTAATTTTTCAACTTTTATTTTGTCTGTAGGACATTCTGCAAAAATTGGTTTGGGTCTTATTGAAAATCCTGAGTCTAAAAAAACAGAGAAAAACTTAAGCCTAGCTCAATACAATATTGATTTGCTAACTCTTTTAAAAGATAAAACAAAAAATAACTTAAATGCTGAGGAAGACCAACTACTCAACCAAATTATTACAGACTTACAAATGAAGTTTGTACAAAATAAATAAAATATTTTTTTAATTTAAATAATAAATGTGAGGTGTAAAATGAAAACTATTTTTTATTCTCTGTTACTATTAATTCTTTTTTCTAGTCCGGCTCATAGCTTACAAAAGCTTCAGCCCGGCCAAGCAATGCCACACGACTTATTCATTAATTTGGCTAAAAAATTAAACCCCACTGTAGTAAATATCTCTACTGCCCAGGAAATTCGCCAACGAAGGTCGAGGTCACGCGGTGGGCACCCTTATAATGATTTATTTGAATTATTTTTGAACCAAGGTCGCGGCTTTGGTGGCCCGTCTCAACGCCCTGGTGGTGGCCTTGGAACCGGCTTTATCATTAGTAACGACGGCTTAATTATTACCAATAACCACGTTATTGATAACGCTGACATTATAAATGTTCAGCTTTCTGGTGACAAAAAAAAATATGAGGCCGAGGTTGTTGGTCGCGACAAAAGAACAGACATTGCTTTAATCAAAATTAAAACTGGCTTTAGTTTGCCAACAGCAAAACTGGGAACTAGCTCTAACTTACAAGTTGGAGAATGGGTGGCGGCCTTTGGTAACCCTTTTGGACACACGCATTCAATGAGTAAAGGTATTGTCTCTGCAATTGGCAGACAAATTGATGAACTTAATCGCCTACCTTTTATACAAACTGATGCCAGTATTAATCCTGGTAACTCCGGTGGGCCTCTAGTGAATACAGCCGGTGAGGTTATTGGCGTAAATACAGCCATTGATGCCAGAGCTCAAGGTATAGGTTTTGCCATTCCTGTAGATGATGTACGTAGGATCGTTGAACAACTTGAAAAACATGGCGGCATAAAGCGTGGATTTCTTGGTGTCTCATTAGCTGATGTGAATAATGAACAGGCTGCCGACTTTGGACTCCCTGGAAGTAAGGGCGCATTAATTGCTCGTGTTTCAATGAGTAGTCCTGCAAAACGTGCTGGCCTAAAAGAATATGACTTCATTACTCATTACAATGGTCAGAGAGTTAAAGACAGCAGTGAGCTCGTCAATAAAGTGAGTGACTCCCTTGCTGGCAACAATACCACATTAAAAATAATACGCAATGGTAAAAAGAAAACTATAAAAGTGAAGCTCGGGCAGCACCCTGACAGTAAAAGAATCACAAAAACCAAAAGTAAGCGCAGCTATAGCGGACAAAAATCTCCCTATGACTTGGGCTTTTATTTTAAAAACTACAATCAGTCACTAGCCAAACGCTTTGATCTTGCCCCTCTTCGTAGAGCAAGACCTGTGATCATAGAGGTTAAGCCTGGAACCCCAGCCAGTAAGGCTGGGCTTTACCCCGGTGATGTGATTTTAGACGTAAATAAGTCGCCAGTTTATAAATCTACAGATGTTATAAAAAAGCTTAAGAAAAATAAAATTAATATTCTTAGGGTCCTTCGCTATGATGAGGTTGCTTTAATTTACATTAGTGCTGATAGCTAAACTAGTGTTTTAACCAATCGATACTAGTTGTAAAATTTATATACTTTGCACTCAAAAGCAACCTAGGGACATTGGACTTGTATTTTTTTTATATTTTATTTAATTCTATTTAATAGCCACTGCCTCTATGTTACCAAAATATATAACTAACTAATATGAGGCACTTATGAAATTACTCTTAATCGCTTTAACAGCAATAATCACTTTAACATCTTGCTCTGATGATGATGGTTCCGTAAAAAACACACCAGAACCAGTATTCAAAAAGAAAGAAAACTCAACACTTCCAAAGCACCAAATAGAAGATTTGTGCATGAACGATGTTAAGTTCAGAAAACCAAAAATAGAAGACGTAATACTTACTAGAAGCCACCCCGAGAACTTACAGGGTTTAAACTTAGCCGGACTACTATCAAGCATGGAGTTCAGAAGTGATAGAAAAGTAGTACTTTTTGAGGGCTGCTCAAGAGACCTAAGCTTCGTCAGTAATTCTATAGTATTAACTGGCAACAAAGTTTGTGAAAAAAGAGTTAACGGCAACTTACTTTTACAGGTTCCAAAAGAAATTTCATTTGAAAAGTTTTATATTACTAAGTACATCAGCAAGTTTCAAAGCTCTGAAAATTCTAACCTTATGAAAATGAGCTTCCTTAATGTTAATGGTAAAATTATAAAAGATGAGTCCTATTTAATTCACCAACTTTGTTTAAATAAAGATTCTAATGACGCCCTTAAATCAATAATCACACTTCAAATAAATACCGAAGCAAACGCTGGAGTATTTTTTGAGCTTGGCGAGTGGTAAGCCCGTTAACCCGAAGTAAACGAAGTTTACGTTAGGGTGATAGATTAAGATCTTGAGAGTGGAGCTGCCAAGCGAAACGAAAAGACAGTTCGGAGTAAACGAATTTTACGTTAGGGCGATATACACTTAATCTACCATTTATAGCGCTTCGTCACCATTGGACGATGCGATGCCAGTTAAAGTTCATTTAATTACTTTTTCAATCTTGTTATATAAGTATTAATATTATTTTCCAAAACTGGAAGCGGCACTGCCCCTTCTTTTAATACTTCATCGTGAAAGTCTCTAATGTCATACTTGTCACCAAGCTCAGCTTCTGCTTTGGCACGAAGTTCCTTAATTTTTAATTCGCCAATTTTGTAAGCAAGTGCCTGACCAGGCCAATTAATATACCTATCAACTTCAGTAATGATATTTTTCTCTGAAAGCCCTGAATTAGACTTCATATAGTTAATGGCTTTATCGCGTGACCAGCCAAAGGCATGTATACCAGTATCTACAACTAAGCGCATAGCTCGCCACTGCTCATAGGTTAAGCGACCGAAATCATCATATGGGTCATCATACATTCCTACCATTTTACCCAAGGACTCAGAGTACAAACCCCACCCTTCTACAAAAGCAGTCTGTCCACCACTTTTTCTAAACTCTGGCAAGCCCTCAATCTCTTGAGCTAAAGCAATTTGTAAATGATGTCCAGGAACAGCTTCATGCAAAGAAAGCGCAACTACATTATAAAGTGGCCTACTTTTTAAATTAGATAAGTTTATTTGGTAGGTACCAGCTTTGCCAATTTTTATATCACCACGATTATAATAAGCGGCGGGAGACTTATCAGCTATATAATCTGGAATAGGCTCAATACCATAAGTTAACCTTGGTAAAACTTTAAATAACTTAGGCATTTTTCCATCCATTATTTTTAATGCCACAGCAGCCTTGTTAAATAACTCCTCAGGAGTTTTTGCATAAAACTTTGGGTTAGTTCTTAAGTCTTTGAAAAACGCTTGTAAATCACCCTTGAACTTTACTTTCTTACGAATAGTTTCCATTTCAGCTAAAATTCTTTTTACTTCTGACAAGCCAATTTCATGAATCTCTTTGGCCGTTTTATCTAGGGTGGTCATTTTTTTTATTTGAAACTTATAAAATGAGGCTCCCTGAGGCAAATCTTGTGCTGAAATTGTTTTTCTTAAATTTGGGTAATATTGCTTAACCCAAAATGTATGTAGCCTTTTATAGGCTGGCTGAATAGAGCCTAAAATAATTTGCTTTGCTTTTATTTTTAAGTCTTTTTGGTCAGCTGCAGATATGTTGTCAGGCATTTTTTTAAATGGCGTATAAAAAGGGTGATCTTCAGCCTCACCTTTTGCTAAATCTAACATAGAAGACTCATAGTCTTTGAATGTTATTTGCGGTGGAGTAA
>Ga0209187_1001011_pt1 | contig 37176 bp, 29 predicted proteins | sample BantaG_FD_187430 | JGI IMG/M metagenome (GOLD analysis project Ga0209187, IMG submission 187430) | Marine algal microbial communities from Bantry Bay, Ireland - BantryBay_4 metaG (SPAdes) (version 2) | ecosystem: Host-associated > Algae > Red algae > Unclassified | place: Bantry Bay, Ireland...
TCAATCGAAACCTTCAACGATTTATTAATACAAATTATGGGGCTAGAAATACTGACTTCTTTCTGTTCAGAGTCAGTAAACACTTCTCTTAAGGAAATACTCCAGCACATGACTTTAGGAATTAGCCAATCTTAGCTATCAACTGCCTTCATACTGACTCCGACTCGTTTTCTAACCAAATCTACACTGAGCACTTTTACCTTAATCTGTTGATTCAAATGCAAGACTTCTGCAGGATCTGATATATACTTGTCGACAATTTCTGAGATATGTAACAGCGCAGCTTCTTTAATTCCCAAATCGACAAAGGCTCCAAACTTCGTCAGGTTGGTTACCACCGCTGATACAACCATGTTTTCTTTCAGATCAGCCATTAATCGTATATCAGCAGAAAATTCTGTCGCTACAGCTTCTCCTCGCGGATCAATACCGGGCTTCTGTAATTCCATCCAGATATCTTTTAATGTAGGTAAGCCAACTGCTTCAGTTACATATTGTTGTAAATCAGGTTGATGTGACTTAGCTTGATCGGCAGTGATGCCCTCCTTTTTTAAAAGTTTATTGACTTCTATATATCGTTCTGGATGAATAGCTGTATTGTCTAAGACATGTTTACCATCTCTTACTCTCAAAAATCCAGCAGATTGTTCAAATGCTTTGGCACCCATTCGAGGTACTTTCTTTAACTGGGTTCTTGAGTCAAAGCGACCGATCTCTTTTCTGTACTTAACGATGTTCTCTGCCAACTTAGGCCCTAAGCCAGAAACAAATTGCAAAACATGTGGAGATGCTGTATTCAAGTTAATGCCCACTGCATTGACGCAAGAGGATACGACTTTATCTAATTCTTCTTTCAGTAAGACCTGATTCACATCATGTTGGTACTGCCCAACTCCGATTGATTTTGGATCGATCTTTACCAACTCTGCTAAAGGATCTTTCAGTCTTCGACCAATCGAAACAGCGCCTCTTACCGTTATGTCTTTATTAGGAAATTCTTCTCTAGCGATTTTCGAAGCCGAATAAATAGATGCCCCATTCTCATTCACCAAATGGACTTCGACATCAAGGCCTAATGATTTGATGAAGTCATAACTTTCTCTTCCAGCGGTTCCATTACCAATGGCAACATGACCTATGTTATATTTTTTAATCAATCGGTTGACTTCATCTGAGGCCTTAGCCAGATCATTTTGTGGAGGATGTGGATATATTGCTGTATCATAAAGTAACTCTCCATTTGTATCGATCACCGCAACTTTACAACCTGTACGAAATCCTGGATCCAAAGCCAAAACGGAGACCTCTCCAATCGGTGGCGCCAATAATAGTTGTCTGACATTTGAAGCAAACACATGTATTGCCTCTTTATCAGCTTTCAACTTAGCGTCTTTTTTTACCTCATTGGCTATGGCTGGAAATATCAATCGCTTCAACGAATCTTTGATTGCCATCTCAAGCTGATCGGCAGCAGCACCTGAAGACTTAATATAATATCTCGCCAATCGCTCTATTTCTCTTTCGCTATCTACGACTATGGACACGCGCAAAAATCCTTCTTCCTCCCCTCTCCACACAGCCAGAAACCGATGAGATGGACATTTACTTAGTTTTTCGGAATAATCAAAATAATCTCGATATACCTGAGCCTCTTGTTTTTTAGCTGCGACAACTTTGCTTTTCAATTGCGCTTGCCTTGCAAACATCTCACGGACCATCTGCCGACTTTTTGCATTCTCGCTGACCCATTCTGCTATGATGTCTCGCGCTCCCTGTAAGGCGTCATCTACAGACTTGACTGTTCCTTTCACAAACTTCTTTGCTGCTGCCTTAATGTCCTGATTGCGCTGTGCAGATATCAATTTTGCCAGTCCTTCTAAGCCTTGTTCCTTTGCCTTATCCGCTCTTGTTTTTCTACTTTTTTTGAATGGCAAATAAATGTCCTCGAGCTGATTTAAATCCCAACATCCAGTAATCAAGTCTTTTAATTTATCGTCAAGTTTTCCTTGTTCTTTTATGGCTTTTAGAATTGTTTCTTTTCGTTTGATTAATACCAACTGTTGTTTTCTACCAGTTTCAATAGCCGCGATTTGTACTTCATCAAGTGAATTGGTTGCTTCCTTTCTATATCGAGCAATGAAGGGAACTGTTGCACCATCATCAAATAGTTGAATGACGCTTTGTACAATGCGTTGATTAATGCCTAGCTGATTGGATAGAAGAGCTAAATTCATGGTGCGAATTTAGGAAGAATTATCGGTCATTATTGTCCTTGTTTTGATAAGGATTAGATGAACGATTTGCTATAGATAATCTATTATGCTGTTGATTGCTGCGATTCAAGTATGTAGGATTTAACTAGCTCTCGAGAATAATACCAGTCACATACCTTGTTCCTCGTCGTTTGTTATTCACCAATATGCATCTCGTAAAATTTCCAGACTTCTTTTGCCACATCTCTTCCCAATTCCAATCCTGCCACATTATCTGCTTGTATGTGATAACCACCCAAAACTCTAGACATTCCTGCCATTTCTGCGGTCTCGGTAAACGTTGGAAATTTTAATGTAATCGTATCTCCTAAATTATCAGGCTCAGTCATAGCTCCAGCAACCAATTTTGCTTCAGAGCCAAACTCCTCACTGCCTGTCCACATTTTTAGAGCTTCTGCACAACCTCCACTAATGGTACTATGTCCTGATGTATAGCTTGGAAAAGGGGGACATAAAAATGTTTCAGGTGAATATGGTCTCCATTGTTTTCCATCCATTTCTATCATTCCTTTTCCTTCTCCTCCCCAAGCTTTAATTTTTTCCTTTTCATAATACTGATGTACCAATGCATATGGTCTAGCATAGTCATAAAACATTTTTGAATCCCAAGAGGCAATGAAAGCATCCATTGCAACCACCTGATTAAGGAAGTACATTTTCACATCTTCATCAAGTGTATGATTATCCCTACGAGAAACATCTTGAGCAAATTTTAACCAATGCCCTGCTTGTTGTACGGATTGTGGACCATCCCTCATAAACTCAACCAATGCCTTTTCGTAATCCGTCAGATTCACTTGTAATTCTATAACCTCTTGAACTTCCATTTCCAATTGTTTTGAACCTATCATTGGTGGAGGCCCTGGACGAAACTGGTCTCCCGATTTTAATGCGATCGGTTTGACCTTATCCCAAAACGGAGTCAAACATCCTGGAGCAAATGTCCCTCCCTTTCCGTCAGAAAAATACTTAGGTTGCCACCGATTAGGGTCAACATTTTCATCTGCTGAATTGACAGGTTCATAACCCACATAATTAAAATATGGCTCACCGTTTGAGCCTTCTTCTTCACCGTATTGATTAGAGCCATCTCCCTTTCTAGCTTCAATTACTGATTTTGCTGCTAAATTACCGATACCTTCAGGTGTAGTAGGATCTAAGGATATGTTGGTTGGATCTAAGCCCAATTCCTTCATAAAATTTGCAAATACATCTTTGTCCGAAAAATAATATTCATTCATTGCCCGATATGCGGCATAGCTAATTGCTACTTCCTTATTTTTTAAATGCTGTTCTTTTGCTGGTCGTCTATCAACACCTTCAAGATAGACAGGAGAAGCTTTTTCATCATACATTGACCAAGCGTCAAAAATAGCAACGAATATCAAGCCCAAATATCTAGAAGTGACAGTAGGTCTTGGGTTAAATCTTTCGGTATCATTTGCTTGAGCGATCAGTGCCATATGACCCCACTTATAAGCGACATTTTCAACTCCTTTAGGTTCGATTGTTTCAATCAAACCCTGTTGCTTTTTTGTATTCTGATTCACTTTACAGCCAAAAAAGAATGACACAGTAAATAACAGTAGAAGTGTTTTATTCATACTTTATTTTTCTCTAATAATTCGCTAACATAGAATCGTTTGGCTGAATTTCAAAGAACTATTCATTAAATTTGAGGCTGTTTATTAACGATCATATCTATCTATCTGGTTTGCCATTATAAAACCCTATAGCTTGGTCGTGATCACTCTAATGTAGAAGCTGTTCTATGACATTATACATGAGGCATTTTTATCTTTTTATTTTCTGATTATATGACTAGCATCTCCAACCGATCTTTCTCACTAATTCCTTTTCTCAATCGTATACTATCAGCCATCGACCGATTGTGAATTTTGCTGTCCAACCAAGAAATAATGTCTAAATATAAAAATGGTCTTCGTTCGTATTTTTCCATTTCTATTTTTTCTAATTTTTGCTTAAGTGACTCAAATTCTGATTTTAATTCAGATTCTAGCATGCGAGGAGTTTTACGCAAAAAGGCAAAAATTTCATCTAGGACTTTTGAATCCTCTTTTGCTTTTAATAAAAATCGGTAGGTTGATTTAATTTGATAGCTCACTAACAAATCATTGCCTAATTCGAAGTGTGCGATAAGATTTAGTATACGTGCATAGCATTGTATGTCTTCTCGAAAATGTGGGATGACTTGGTTGGTTATTTTATTTAGAAAACTGATGGTATTGTCAACATCTCCTGCACCAAAATAAACACAACCAATTTTATAATTAAAATTCATGATTCTATTGAGATCCCATTCATAGGTGTTTTCGTCTATGATGGATGAAAGATCTTGCATCCGCGTCACACCAGCTTCATATTCAGCAGTTAGAAAAATATGGTTGATGTCGTGAATATTAACAAATAAATTATAAAGGTATTCTTCATTTTTAGTGAGAGTAATGCGCTCATCATTTTGTAAAGATTGGATTAACTTAAATACTGGCTGAAATTTATCAAACCGCTGAGCCATGAAATAAGCAGTCAATACATTGTGCAGGCCTTTCAAGTATAATGGAATCTCTTTTTGTACCATCTCCGGAAATTCTTCAAATAGATCCACCCATCGCTGAGCATACATATAAAATTTCACAAAATCCTGACTCATATAATACAACCAGGTATAAGATTGATATAAATATAGTCGTTCGTAAAAATCCATATCCTCCACCTTGTATTCAGGCAGTCGAGTGTTGAAGTAATCAAAAATAAATTTATAATCGTCTTCGTCTTTCACATGGCCACGTTCTAAATAAAGGCCATACAAGGATAATGACATATCGGATAATCTTGTGCGTAAATTGATCCGTTTCAGAATACTAGTCGTCTCTTCTGTAATTTGTTCTGCTTTGGGATACATACTACCAGTGATGTGCTGCGATTCAATATGCTTCTCAAAATCAATGATGGATAAGGCATCCGTATATAAATTATTCTCAAGTGCGATCTTTTTTGCTTTATCAAGGATGGATAAACTTGCCTTATACATGCCTTTGGCGTATAACATTTTCGCGTGATCTAGGCTTTCTCTCAAGGAGATATCTAAATAATGATGCCGATGTTGTTGCCTGAGACTTGCAAGTATTTTTTTATACAAATGTGCCTTTAGGTTGGAGACTTGCGTTTTCTTAATTCGAGGATTTTTCTTAACTAATTTTACTTCATCTAAAGATTTATGTTTATCAATAAATTCAAATATTTTAAGGAAAAGCAAATCATCACTGGATTGATTCTTTGACACAAACAATTTAAAGAAACGCTTCTCGCCTTTCTTCAAGCGGCACACCAATTGTACTAAATGTTCTGTTGATTGCTTTGGCATTAGACAAGTATATTACTTTTTACTGAATAATTCCATTCAAAAAAGAACTTATTAACTGTAGAACAATCCTTCACAAGTGTATGTATATCAACATTTTAGTAAAATTATTAACACTTATCCATTGTAGTGCTTTTCACAAATTAATTCATCAATTGTGAAAGAATCAGATACATTTATATAACAATCATAATTAAATCATATTTGACCGTGACGGGAAAGAAAATTCACATATTCGATACGACATTAAGAGATGGCGAACAGGTACCTGGTTGCAAGCTCAATCATACACAAAAAATGATCTGCGCTCGCAAACTAGAAGAGCTCGGAGTTGATGTTTTGGAAGCTGGATTTCCGATCTCAAGTCCAGGTGATTTTAAAGCTGTAGAGGACATTTCTAAAGAAATAAGAAAACCAATTATCTGTGGACTATCACGTGCTGTAAAAGAAGACATAAAAGTAGCAGCTGAAGCTCTCCAACATGCAGCTAGACCAAGAATACATACTGGAATAGGTACATCACCTATCCATATAGAGCATAAATTAAGAACGACTCCTGATAAAATTATTGAAAGAGCCATCGATGCAGTTAAATACGCAAAAAGCTTTGTCGAAGATGTTGAGTTTTATGCAGAAGATGCAGGCCGGACAGATAACGAGTTTCTAGCTAAAGTCATCCAAGCGGTGGTAAATGTAGGAGCGACTGTAGTCAACATACCAGATACAACTGGCTATTGCCTTCCAGATGAATACGCTGCCAAGATCAAATACCTGGTCGAAAATGTCAAAGGCATTGAAAATGTTTCAATTTCTGCTCACTGTCACAATGACTTGGGAATGGCAACAGCCAACTCCATATCAGGCATAACAAATGGCGTTACTCAAATCGAGTGCACCATGAATGGTATAGGTGAACGTGCTGGTAATACTTCTTTAGAAGAAGTCGCTATGATCATCAAGCAGAGATTTGGTGGACAATACTACACAGATATAAATTCGAAATTACTTACCTCAACAAGTAAGTTGATCAGTCAAAGTATGTGTATGGTTGTACAACCAAATAAAGCAATTGTTGGAGAAAACGCTTTTGCACATTCATCAGGCATCCATCAAGATGGTGTCATCAAATTTAGAGAAAATTACGAGATCATTGATCCACTTGAAGTAGGCTTAACTAAATCTGAAATTGTCTTAACGGCAAGAAGTGGAAGAGCTGCTGTTGCATACAAAGCAAAAGAAATCGGTTATAATTTGTCCAAAGATGAATTAGATATTATATATAAAAAGTTCATCGTAATAGCTGACTCAAAGAAGCAAGTCTCACTTGATGAACTAGGCACTTTGCTTAAATCGACAGTAGTCGCAGTCGCATAAACACATTGATCATATCCCTATCCTATGGTTAAAGATTTGACAATAGCAGTGTTACCTGGAGACGGGATTGGTCCTGAGGTGATCGAACAAGCAATTAAAGTATTGGATGGTGTAAGTGACAAATATGGACATACCTTTACTTATAGAAAATCACTTGTAGGTGCGGCAGCGATAGATCAGACAGGAGACCCTTTACCTGCAGAAACATTAGACAATTGCATGACTGCAGATGCTGTGTTGCTTGGATCTATTGGAGATCACAGATTTGAAGATCCCACTTTATCTATAAGACCAGAACAAGGGCTTTTGGCTTTAAGAAAAACACTTGATATCTACACCAACATCAGACCTGTAAAAGCATACGATAGGTTACTTGGATTAAGTCCATTGAAAGATAAATTAATTAAAGATGTTGATTTTACTATATTTCGCGAGTTGACTGGTGGTATCTATTTTGGTAAACATGGCAGAAAAGAAGAAGGCAAATTCGCTTATGATGTTTGCAGCTATTACAATCACGAAATAGAGAGAATCGCAAGCCTTGCATTTGAGGAAGCACGAAAAAGAAAAAACTATGTATGCCTTGTCGACAAGGCCAATGTGTTGGAGTCTTCTAGGCTGTGGAGAGAAACAGTGCAACAATTGCACAGAGAAAAATATAGTGATGTACGATTTGATGCCATATATATAGATCATGCAGCGATGCAGCTGATCACGAATCCGATCCGTTTTGACGTGATTTTAACGTCAAATTTGTTTGGAGATATAATTTCAGATGAAGGATCTGTGATTGCAGGTTCTTTAGGTTTATTGCCATCTGCATCCATCGGCGATGCACATTGTTTATTTGAACCAGTACATGGCTCATATCCGGAAGCAGCAGGAAAGGACATAGCAAATCCAATTGCTTCGATTTTATCTGCATCGATGTTATTGGAACATTTTGATATGGCAGAAGAAGCCGATTCGATTAAACAAGCCGTCGACTATTGTATGGCAAAAAGTATATTAACAGAAGATTGTAATCCAGATGTGGATTATACCTGCTCCCAACTTGGTGATGTTGTTCAAGCTTTAGTAGCTGAAGAAGAAGGCATCAATACCAAAGGCTTAAAGGAAGGAAGTTCAAGTATTATTTGATTGGCAATATCAATCATGTACTTAATTGACATAAAAAATTTTGAATAATGGATTATTAATGCCGACTTTCGTGCATTAAAATAATTAGAATGATTATTGTAGTCCATAATATTAGTAGAGTTATCGTGAAGAAGCTTCACTGAGTAGAATGGAATCAACATATATAGAAAGCCATTCTGTTTAGGATGGCTTTTTTAGTTTATAAACATATGAGTTTAAATAAATACAGCAAGACAATCACACAAGACGAAACGCAACCAGCTGCGCAAGCAATGCTGCATGCCATCGGTATGAGTGAGGATGACTTGAAGAAAGCGCAAGTTGGTATTGTGAGTATGGGTTGGGAAGGGAATCCTTGCAACATGCATCTAAACGGTCTTGCCAAAGAAATAAAAACATCAATTACTACTGAAGAATTAATCGGCTTGATCTTCCATACCATTGGTGTGAGTGATGGCATCTCAATGGGTACTGATGGTATGCGATTTTCACTGCCATCCAGAGATATAATTGCTGACTCCATCGAGACAGTTAGTTCTGCTCAATGGTATGATGGCTTAGTTGCTGTTGTTGGTTGTGATAAAAATATGCCAGGTGCAATCATGGGATTAGCCAGAGTCAATCGGCCATCACTTGTCGTTTACGGAGGTACAACAAAACCAGGATGTCTCAATGACAAAAAACTAGACATCGTTTCAGCTTTTGAGGCACTAGGTCAAAAAAATGCTGGAACAATCACTCAGGAAGAATTTAAGGCAGTGATAAGAAATGCCATTCCTGGAGCTGGTGCTTGTGGTGGTATGTATACAGCAAACACCATGGCATCTGCAATAGAAGTCCTCGGCATGAGTATGCCATTCAATTCGTCTAATCCTGCAGTGAGTACAGAAAAACAAGCAGAGTGTACGGAAATAGGAAAAGCAATTAAGCAATTACTGGAGAAAGATATAAAGCCAAGAGACATCCTTACACGAGAAGCATTTGAAAATGCTGTTCGGTTAATTACTGTGCTAGGTGGATCTACGAATGGTGTCATGCATTTATTAGCAATGGCCAAAGCTGCACAAATCCCATTTACTTTAAATGATATACAGCTGATCGGTGACAAGACTCCATTCCTAGCTGACCTAAAACCAAGTGGACAATACCTAATGGAAGACCTCCACAATGTCGGTGGTGTTCCAGGAGTTATAAAGATGATGTTGAACGAAGGCTTGCTATATGGAGATACGCTTACGGTAACAGGTAAAACACTTTCAGAAAATGCTGCTGAGGTTGGCGATCTTACTGAAGGTCAGGACGTCATCAAACCATTAAGTGCACCTGTAAAAGCAACTGGTCACCTACAGATCTTATATGGCAATCTTGCTGAAGATGGAGCAGTATCAAAGATCACAGGTAAAGAAGGTGAATACTTCAGTGGTCCGGCACGAGTGTTCGATTCAGAAAAGGAAGCAAATATTAGTATTCAGAATAAAGAAGTTCAAGCTGGTGAAGTCGTCGTCATTCGATATTGCGGGCCTAAAGGTGGCCCTGGAATGCCAGAGATGCTTAAACCAACTTCATTGATAATGGGAAATGGTCTAGGCAAAGAAGTTGCCCTGATTACAGATGGAAGATTTTCTGGTGGCACACATGGCTTTGTGGTCGGACATATTACGCCAGAGGCATTTGACGGTGGTAATATTGCGTTAATTGAAAATGGAGACATAATCACTATAGATGCAGTCAAAAATAGAATTGATGTCAACCTTAATGATGAAGAATTAATAAGAAGAAAAAGTATTTGGAAACAGCCAGAAGATGATATTTCTGGTATTCTAAAAAAATATAGACGATCGGTATCTACAGCTAGTGAAGGCTGTGTTACAGATCAATAATTAAGATAAATTATGGCAGTAAAAGCTAAAAAGAAAGCATCGGTAAAAGCCAAAAAGCCGAAAAATAAAAATGGGCGTAAACGTCGAATGACTGGTTCGGTAGCAATACTCGAATGTCTGTTAGCAGAAGATGTCGATTTGATTTACGGTTACCCTGGCGGAGCTATTATGCCTTTTTATGATTCATTGTACCATTACAGTGATCGCATTGAGCATGTACTAACACGTCATGAACAAGGGGCTATTCATGCAGCACAAGGGTATGCCCGTGCGACAAGAAAAACAGGAGTCGTTGTGGCAACATCAGGACCAGGTGCGACGAATTTATTTACTGGTTTGGCTGACGCCTTAATGGACTCCACACCTCTTGTCTGCTTCACTGGACAAGTCTATAGTCACTTGTTGGGATCAGATGCTTTTCAAGAAACAGATGTGATCGGTTGTACCAATTCTATTACCAAATGGAACTATCAAATTACTCATGCTGAAGAGATCCCAGAAATATTTGCAAAAGCATTTTATATCGCAAACTCGGGAAGACCCGGTCCTGTTATCATAGACATCACAAAAGATGCTCAATTGGAAGAGTTTGATTTCCATTACAAAAAGACAGAATCAATCAGGAGTTACATTCCCAAAAAACGGATCAGAAAATCAGATTTGAAGGATGCTGCTGCATTAATTAATAAAGCTAAAAAACCATTTATCCTTGCTGGACATGGCATCCATATCGCTCAAGCTCAAGATGTCTTCAAAGAATTTGTAGAAAAGACTGGGATACCTGTTGGCTGTACAATTCACGGTTTATCTACTTTGCCAGATGATCATGAATTGCACACAGGCATGCTTGGTATGCATGGCAATTATGGTCCAAACATTATGACCAATCAGTGCGATCTATTGATTGCCATCGGAATGAGATTTGACGACCGAGTGACAGGCGATCTGAGTCGATATGCAACACAAGCAAAGAAAATCCACATTGAAATTGATCCATCCGAAATCAATAAAAATGTAAAGGTCGATGTGCCAATTCTGGGTGACGCCAAAGAAGCATTGACAGGTTTGATGGATTTAGTAAAGGAAAGAAAACATCCAAAATGGTTGAAAGGATTTAGAGACTGCGACAAAGAAGAACACAAAAAAGTCATCAGCAAAGATCTTAAGCGATTAAAAACTGGTCCAATAAAAATGGGTCGTGTGATAAAAGAATTATCAGAGCTGACGAATGGAGATGCCATTGTTGTAACAGACGTGGGACAACATCAAATGGCAGCTGCTCGATATTATGATTACCTAGGAAGAGACTTATGGATTTCTTCAGGAGGAGCTGGAACAATGGGCTTTGGTCTACCTGCTGCTATAGGAGCAAAGATGGGAAAGGCAGAAAAAGAAGTCATCCTTTTTGTTGGTGATGGTGGATTCCAAATGACTTTACAAGAGCTAGGTGTCTGTACGCAATGGGATGTTGCAGTCAAAATAGTCTTACTAGATAATAACCATTTAGGTATGGTAAGACAATGGCAACAGCTATTTTTTGATAAAAGATATTCCTCAGTCGAATTACAGAATCCGGACTTTTTGAAAATAGCGGATGGGTTTGGAGTAGCAGGACATAAAGTGACTAAAGCAAAAGACGTCACTGCAGGTTTGAAAAAAATGTTGAAGCATAAAGGCGCTTATCTGTTACACGTTTCTTGCGAAAATGAAGAAAATGTATTCCCAATGATTGCTACAGGAATGGCAGTTGATGAAATCGTATTAGAATAGAATTATGAGAAAGACAGAATTTACCCTCACTGTATTTTCAGAAGATGTGACAGGATTGATGACTAGAATGGTTGGTGTCATTGCACGTCGACACATGAATATTGAAAGTTTGACTGTGTCTAAATCATCAATACCAAGAATTCATCGATTTACCATAGTCATCAAAGAGACTGAAGAGGCCATCAGAAAATTAGTCGCACAGATAGACAAACAAGTCGATGTCTTAAAAGCATTTTATTATAAAAATAATGAAATCGTACATCAAGAAATAGCCCTATATAAAGTACCGACAAGTGTATTTTATAAAGGCAATGAAGTTGAGAAACTGGTGCGGATACACAGCGCCAGAATACTATCTATAGAATCAGATTACATCGTCATCGAAAAGACAGGCCACGCAAAAGAAACTGAAGCCCTATTAAAAGAATTGAAAAAATTAGGGATCTACGAATTTGTACGCTCGGGTCGTGTAGCCATTGTCAAACCGATGGAACGACTAAATAATTACCTTAGTTCTATAGAGGCAGCAGCAAACGAAGAAACAAACAATTAATAGAAATCCAATTAGTTACAAACTAAATACTTAAACAAATGGCATTATTAAATTTTGGGGGTGTTGAAGAAAATGTGGTAACACGAGATGAATTCCCATTGGACAAAGCAAGAGAATTGCTTAAAGATGAAACGATAGCAATCATTGGCTATGGTGTGCAAGGCCCAGGTCAAGCATTAAATTTACGCGACAATGGATTCAATGTGATTATCGGGCAGCGAAGCCCATCGCCGACTTATGACAAAGCAGTCGCTGATGGTTGGGTGCCAGGTGAGACATTATTTTCTATTGAAGAGGCTGCAACAAAAGGCACGATCATTCAATACTTATTGTCTGATGCTGCACAGATAGCGGTATGGCCAACATTAAAGCCACTTTTAACCGCCGGAAAAGCCTTATACTTTTCACACGGATTTGGCATCACATATAAAGAACGTACAGGAATTGTACCTCCGTCGGATATTGATGTGATCTTAGCAGCTCCAAAAGGTAGTGGAACAAGTTTGAGACGTTTATTCTTAGCTGGTAAAGGCTTGAATTCTAGTTTTGCTATACACCAAGATGCAACGGGTAATGCACGCGATAAAGTCATTGCATTAGGTATAGGTATTGGCTCAGGTTATTTATTTGAGACAACATTCAAAAAGGAAGTTTATAGTGATTTAACTGGAGAAAGAGGCACATTGATGGGCGCTATCCAAGGTTTATTTGCAGCACAGTATGACTTACTGAGAAGTAAAGGACACACGCCTTCAGAAGCATTCAATGAAACAGTAGAAGAAGCTACAGAATCGTTGTATCCATTGATAGCAGAAAACGGCATGGATTGGATGTATGCCAACTGTTCGACGACAGCACAAAGAGGTGCTTTGGACTGGTGGAAAAAATTTAGAGATGCGACTAGACCAGTATTTGAAGAATTATACGACAGTGTCGCTACCGGTAATGAAGCTCAACTGTCCATCGACAGCAATAGCCAAGATGATTACAGAGTCAAATTAGAGAAAGAGCTGGAAGAGCTGAGAGAATCAGAAATGTGGAGAGCGGGACGAACAGTCAGAGGCTTACGTCCACAGAATAGCTAGTGGCGCTTATTCCAATAGAAGATATTATGGCAGCAAGGCAACGTCTTAAAGGCGTTGCCATTGCCACTCCCCTACTCAAAAATCATTATTACTCAGACCAGTACGACTGCAATCTTTTTCTTAAACGAGAAGACATGCAGGTTGTCCGGTCATTCAAAATACGTGGCGCTTACAACAAAATGAAATTGCTGTCCAAGGATGAATTAGCAAATGGAATTGTGTGTGCCAGTGCAGGTAATCACGCTCAAGGTGTCGCCATGGCCTGTCACAAATTAACGGTAAAAGGCATCATCTATATGCCAAGTACCACACCAAAACAGAAAATAAAGAAAGTCAAGCAATTTGGCGGAAGCTGTGTCGAAGTCATCCTCGCCGGAGATACATACGATGAAGCATCAGACAAAGCGAAAAAAGTAGCTCAGGAAAAAAACATTCCTTTCATTCACGCATTCAACGATAGAGACATCATCGCTGGTCAGGCGACTGTGGGTGTTGAAGTACTAGAGTCAATGGATGAGCCAATTGATTACATTATCGTGTCTGTTGGAGGTGGCGGGTTAATCTCTGGCATCGGCAGTTATTTTCATGCCCTTAGTCCAGAGACTAAAATCATTGCTGTTGAAGCTGAAGGTGCTTCTTCATTGAAAGCTGCCATGGATGCTGGTGAAGTGAAAGTCCTTGAAGAGATAGACAGTTTTGCAGATGGGATTGCAACCCAAAGTGTGGGAGACATCACACTAGAAATCTGTCAAGAGATTGTTGACCGAATCATTCTTGTTCCAGAGGGGAAAATGTGTACTAAGATACTCGAGCTATACAACGAAGAAGCGATTGTAGTCGAACCTGCATGTGCCAGTGTCATCGCCGCACTAGATGATCTCTCCGAAGAAATAAAAGGGAAAAATGTTGTTGCAGTACTGAGCGGTGGGAATAACGACATCACCAGAATGGAAGAAATAAAGGAACGCTCTCTATTATATGAAGGCACAAAACATTATTTCTTAATCAAATTTCCTCAACGTGCTGGTGCTTTAAAAGAATTCCTAAATCTACTTGGCGATAATGACGACATCTCCCATTTTGAATATACCAAAAAGAACAATAGAGAAAGTGGGCCAGCTTTGGTCGGCATCGAGTTGAAACACAAGACTGATTACAATTCTTTAGTTGAGCGCATGACTAAGGCAGAGATCAATTTTCAACATTTGAATGAATATCCGATGTTGTTTGAGATGTTGATCTAAGTGGTTGTACCTCATTAGCTGATTTATTTTTTACTAGAATTAACTCAAGTATGTACTTCTGATTTAAAGGCTACATGTTGAGCCCACTCCGAAAACTCACAAAACCAAAAATGTTTCTTTTAGCGATATTTTTCATTTTCTCAACCTACTGATGCTCAGGCATCACTGAATTTCAAAAACCAAAAATCTCCTCCAAAATATTCCATTTTATGCAATTCGTCAGTTTTCAGTGTGGACTCAATATTGAAAACTGATAATATTTTCATTCTATTGGCTAAACAATTTGCAAATGTGTACGAATACGTGTACATTAAAGAAAATTTTGACATATGACTACGACCACGATGCGAGAACTCCGTGCAAACATGAAGACATATTTCGATACATTGGAAGATGATAAGGACGTACTCTTAGTTCCACGACAAGGTAATCGAGAAGCGATAGTAATCATGACCTTATCGGAATACAACAGCATAGTAGAAACAGAATATTTACTCTCAACCGATGAGAATAGACTGATGATTGAAAAAGCGATGAGAGAACTAGAAGGAGGCGAAGTAGTAGAGCTGAAAGAATCAGAATCATGAATGTCCTCTTTTCGAAAACTGCTTGGGAACAATACAAAAATTGGCAATCAAGAGATGAGAAGATAGTCGAAAGAATTCACGAACTAATAAAAACGATTCAGAGAGACCCCTATAAAGGTATTGGTAAGCCAGAACCACTAAGACAAAGCTTAAAAGGGTATTGGTCAAGGAGAATAACTTCTGAACATAGATTAGTATATCGAATTATCGGTCGTAAAAATAAAGCTCAACGAATAGAGATCTTGACTTGTGAATTTCACTACAGAAAATAAAAACTAGGTATAACTTTAAATAGCCGGCCAAATCGCTTCCCAGTTTTATGAAGCTCAATTTGATCTAACTGTTGCCTGACGTTCTCAACTTGAAGCGGAAAAGATGTTGTTTGAGATGTTGATGAAGGTCTCTCCCCTATCAGTCAAAACTCACTCAAAACTTAATCAAACAAATCTGAAAATTTGACATAAATCTTTATGAGAATTGAAAATTTGACAGCTAGAACTGAAAAAATGACAGAATATTTGGCATGGTATAATGATTGAATAAATACTTGTGAAATTCATTTTATAACTTTTAAAAAATTTAAGTCATGTTACCAGTAAAATCAAATTTACTTCCGACTGTCTCAAGATTTTTTGAAGACGATTGGAATAACATTTTCGATTGGACAAATCGAAATTTCACTAATCACAAATTTACAGTACCATCTGTTAATATTGAGGATGAAAACGACCATATCTTACTTAATCTGGCCGTTCCTGGAATGAAAAAAGAAGACTTTAAGGTAGAACTGAAAAACAATATTCTTTTGATTACTGGAGAATCTAAGCATGAAAACTCAGAAGAAGAAGGTAGAATTTTCTCATTAAGAGAATTTAATTACAGTCGTTTTCATCGTAGTTTCAATTTAAAGAATTCATTTGTCGACAACCAAAAAATAGAAGCCATTTACGATAATGGTTTACTGACTATTCGGTTGGCAAAAAAAGAAGAGGCGAAAGCAAAACCTCCAAAGCAGATTGTAATCAAGTAAAAACAAGTATTCTTTAATTTATTTTCTAGCGATTAAAAAATTTAACGATGAAAAGAAATATGATCTTTTCGGGCTTGATTGCTTTAATTGTAAGTCTATCAAGTTACGGAGCTTTAAATTATTTTGAAAAAGATACCAAGTCTATTAAGATTGAGCATGTTAATGAAGTGCCATCACAAAACGCACTATTCTCATTAGATTCTGATGGCAATCCTGTTCCATTGGATTTTAATGAAACAGCAACAAATGTTCTTGATGGTGTCGTTCACATTAAATCTACTCAATTGTTTCCTAAGTCAAGTTCTAATTATCTAAATAGAACAATACCAGATCCTTTTGAAGACTTTTTCGGCAACCAATTTAAGCAGGATTTCTATTTGCCAAAAAATGGCAAAAAATGGAATCAGCAAAACCCATCTAAAGTCGGTTCTGGGTCAGGGGTTATTATAAGTGAAGATGGGTATATCATTACGAATAATCATGTTATTGATAATTCGGACGATATTGAAATCACATTGCATGATAATAGGACTTACAAGGCCATAGTTGTAGGTACTGACCCATCTACAGATTTAGCATTATTGAAAATTAAGCAAGATGGCCTTTCTATTGTTCCTTTCATGAACTCTGATGACGTAAAAATAGGACAATGGGTAATGGCAGTTGGAAACCCCATAGGACTTAATTCTACTGTCACTGCAGGAATCATCAGTGCAAAGGGCAGGAATATCAATATTTTAAAGGATAAGTATGCAGTTGAAAACTTTATCCAAACTGATGCAGCTATTAATTCTGGAAATAGTGGAGGAGCACTTGTCAATCTAGATGGTGGACTAGTTGGAATTAATACTGCAATTGCAAGTCCAACTGGCAGTTTTTCTGGCTACGGATTTGCTATTCCTGCAAATATAGTCCAGAAAGTAATTACAGACCTGATGGAGTATGGCATAGTACAGAGAGGCGTCTTAGGTGTGATGATAAAAACCGTAGATAGTAAACTTTCTGCTGACAAATTCCTAGACGTCCTTAAGGGAGTTTATGTTGATAGCCTGATGGACTATAGTGCAGCGGCTACAGCAGGTATAAAAGAAGGTGATGTTATTTTAAAAGTTAATGATGTCAATGTTTCCTCTTCTTCCGAATTACAAGGAGCTATTGCTCAGTACCGTCCAGGTGAAACTGTTGAAATTTTACTCAATAGAAATGGGAAGGAAAAGTCCTATAAGGTCATACTAAACAATAAAGATGGAAATACAGAAGAACTAAGCAAAGAGGCGGGTAAACTTCTAAAAATCTTCGGTGCTAAAATGGAAATTATACCTGAAAAATTGAAGGAAGATCTCGGCATTAAATCTGGCATTTTGGTAGATAAAATATATCCTGGAAAAATTCGTAAGCAAACACAGATGAGGGAGGGATTCATAATTACCCATGTCGACAATAAAGAAGTTAAAGATATGGGCGATCTTTTAGACAAGATAGAAGCTAAAGATGGAGGACATATGCTTGAAGGAATTTATAAAGACATTCCGGGAGAATATTATTATGCTATTGGACTTTAAATTAAATAGAAATGAATTATACTTAATTTAAAGGTGTTATTAATCATCTTCAAAAGTAGCATTCAATTGACCACCCTTAGTATATTTATATTGAGGGTGGTCTTTTAGAATTTAATCACAGGGGATATATATTCCAGTTAGTGTTAAGTCATAAACTTCCTTACTTTATTGAACATCAAAGTAACACACTTGTTAGGACACTAAATCTATCTGCATGACAAGCAAAATTATTCTAATATTAATCATACTCATTCTAGGTCCCGGTGTCCTCGTAAGCTATTACTTAGCAGCTCAAGCAAATCCATACGGAATGGATGCCCTTTGGGGAAATATACCTAATAAATTAAAATTAGTTTACCCTATAGGTATGCTTATAGCTACGATCGGCTTTTTCCCATTCACATACTATTGTGTTTTCAAATCAAAACAGACTTCTCATTATATCTTAGGCTACCTGTTGATATTAATCCCATCCATCGCTTGGATGCCTTTGACTGTCTCATACATACAAGAGGCAAGTACCGCTACATGGATTATAATCAGAGTGGTTTTATTCTTAGTGCCAATTGGTGCATTATTGATTTTAAGGCAAATGCGTTCAGAGGATAGCACAGTATTTCAAAAATCAAAAAAGTGGGCAATCATCGGCTTATATGGATTCATTTTTCACACGTTGATTTTGGATGGAATCGTGTGGCCTTTCTTCTTTAATTAAATCTAGCATCAGAATAATATATACACTAGTATTGACAACAGCTAAATAAAATGTCTAAATAAAGTAAATTTTAAGAGTGCAGATTACACAATTTTCACTTTAGTAAAAGAGCAAACATATTGTAGAAACTCATTACCATCATACCACGCTGAGGTAGGTACTTATCCTTGATGGACACCTTATTTTCTAATCTAAATTGATTATAATGACTCCATCATTCTTTCGAATAAGATGATAACATAAAAATAGGCAAATCTTAGACAAGAGAATTTGATGAATGCTGACTACTGATGTCCGAATTTCTTGCTTAGTGTAAATTATAGACCAACATTATGCAATACTATCAATACTTAGTCATATATGTTTAGTTTGATGAGGCTGCATTAACATGCTTAATACTACTGGCTTCACTAGCTACCAATTTTCCAGATTTCTTTCCTTTCTTTAAAATTTGAATTCCGTGCCAACTTTGTCCGCAGTCGTTATGCAATCGAGCATCTTGTAATATCAAAATAGCTCCAGGTTCTATCGTAATACTTGTATTCTCTGCCATATGGAGGCGACAGCCAATTGTTAGGGTAGCTCCTGATGCGATAATTATATCCCGATTTATATCTAGCGCTTGATTCCAAATGACATCATCACTAATAATTAAAGGAGTCATATTTTTATCACACCAATTAGAGATTAATAATTTCCGCTGTTTGGACTCTAACTGACTAAATGATTTATGAATAAGACCCAACTGGCAAGGTGACCAGGCCATTTGACTATTGTTGTAATCCATCACATTATTGGAAGCAACTTCGCATTTTCCTTTTCCTGTACTTGACCAACAATTACTGTGACGAGGTGTGTCCGTACATCTGTCATCTGCATTCCACGTATGTCTCAATCCAAGGATGTGACCTATTTCATGATTCAAAAGTGTTGCTGCTGTCCATGGTTCATTTCCTGATTCATACAGTCCTGCCATTTTTAGTGCTGTCCCAAGAGCGACTCCTGTATTATTGACTTTGTATTTTTTATCTCGCATCTTCTCTGGAATATGAGGCATAAAAAAAATATTGATCACGCTATCTAGTCCAACTGCGTATTTTTCAATAACATCATAATCATAATTATTTCGGTGTTCACCTTTATTTGCAAAGTAACAAAGCTCATCATCGTAGTGGTAAAAAATACCATTTATTCCATGATCATCTTGTTTCACATATTGATAATTTGGTTGACATACTTCAGTGTCGTTACCAATTGGCAAATTCATTTTCTCATTGCTTCTTAATCGGAGATTTGCGTTATTCAATAATTGCTTGACAACTTTATTTCCATCTTTCCGAGTATAATTACTCAACTCATCTTCCGAATTCATAAAGTGAAAATTGATTCTAATAAATTTAGTATAGGAATAAGCGCCATTATGACAAGGTGAATACAATTCAGGATCAGAGCATGAATGTTCAATTATGAGTTTATTGGTCTTATAATTATCTAAATTAATTACAGTCAACAGTTGATTCGAGGAAGAACAATTAAAATTGAGAGAGGCAATTATTACAGTAAATAACACAAGACCTTGGCAAGTAGATAAAAACTGTTTAGACATTGTTGATTTTTATAAAATCTTAAAGCACTCTTGGATAAATACCATATTGACTCAATTGGGCTTTTATATTTTTAGTGGGACGTTCTGCATGTAGTTCTTCAATTTCACCTTCGGGATTGATGAGTATAAATTGTGGAATTGATGTCATATTATATGCTTTTACGAATGGAGATTTCCAATCACCAGGAACAATAACCTGAAGTCCAGGATAATCATCATAGAAAAAACTTTCTGTCCATTTCTTCTTGTCTTTATCAACAGAGATTCCGACAAACATAATATTCTCGTCAGTGTAGTCTTCAATCATACGCTCATAAAAAGGTATCTCTACTTTACAAGGTCCACACCAAGTTGCCCATGTAAAAATATAGACGTATTGACCTCTGTAATCTTTTAAATGGAATTTGTCCCCAGAAAAAGTGACACCGCTAATTGAGGGTGCCATCGCTCCTTTTTGAGGTTTTATAATACTCGCATATCTATCATTAATTGTTTTTTGAAAAGGTTGATAGTCGACATCTTCTTCAAAATTTTTAACCAACGAATTAAGGCTAATATTTCTCAATTGTGATATGGCTTCAAAAACAACATCGGTCTTTAGAAAAGCCCTGACATGTTTATTGGTGAATAATTTATCCACCAATGAATATTTATTCTTATAATAATCAATAGCCCGATCCTCTTCCACAACCAAGAATCCACTTTCCAAATTTAAATTAGCCTTATGCTCGAAATATTCAAATATTAATTTCCTGTATTCGTATAATTCAAATAACGCTTTATTATTTAACAGTGAGTCGTCAACAACAAATACAGAATCCATTGATAAAGTATTTGTATCATAATAATAGTTGAGTACGCGTCGTTTTTCTTGGCAATATTCTTTTTGAGTTATTAATTCTTTGAAATCAGAATCAAAACCTTCATCTAATGTAGAAAGTACATTTTCCGTTAAGGAAGCAGAATAATTTTTCACATCGTCAGAATTGTTCTGTAATATACCATCAGCAAAAACTGCAGGAGTTGTTTTACCGTCAATTTGCATCCATTGATTTTCATTATGAAGATCACCAATAAAAACAATGCCCTCTGCATCTATAGAATCAACGATCACCCCCAAGGTTTTACCTGATTTAAGGTAAATTGGTATAGTACGCTTTCCGATTTTTAAATTATAAAAAGACTGATTATCAACTTCTACATCAAAGATCCCAGTACCATCATTGTTTAAATCAACCGTTCTTGTATAGTCCGTCTGATAAGGTTTGTCCTTGGTTAGTTTGATTTTTTTAATTTGAAGAGTAGTATCCGCTTTTAGTTTTATCGTCGCCGTATTCGGGCTTTCAAATACTTCTTCTAATTGGGTAAAAGTAAGTGCAGAGTATCTGCCTGTGGTATCTTGTGCTGCTTTCTGTGATCGAATATAATTTAGAGAATCCAAAAGCTGTTCTACTTGGCCGATCTGAGTATTCAACTCATCAATCGTCAAATCTCCCAATGGTTTGTCCTTACAAGCAAACAGATTCACAAATAAGCATATAACAAATACAAGTCTAAACATTGCTGCAAAAATAAAGAATCAAGTCTAATTAAGACTTTACTTAAACGTTAAATGTTGTGATATCGTTTATGGTAGACAATCATCTACATTATGCCTCTAAAAATCTAGCTCGATTGTATCACCTGGCGCTATTTTATCATCACCAGTTTTTTTGTTTTTCGATTTAGTAGACTTTTTTGGCTTAGGACTTTTTGACTTAGCTTTCTTGGCTGACGGAGCTGCCTTAGTTTTTGGTGCGGTGTTTTCAGACGATTTAGGTAATGGTAATTCTTGTGTTTTGTCAAATCCTTCTTTATTACCAAATTGTTTAGCAGAGAGCACTTTATACTCGCCTAACTTATTACCCAATGCTTTCCACCCTTTCACATCTATGAATGAATCAAAATCAAGCACTTCCTCTTTTTTAGACCCTCCAGTCTTATAACTGTACTTGACCTTATCAGCTGGCTGAGCAGTTGCATAGTACAACTTTGAGCCTCTGGTCTCACTGATAAATTTATGTCGTTGATTTAGTGATGTGGTTTCTATTGCAAATCGCTTTACCATTGTCCAAGATTTTTCACCTTCAAAGTATAAAGCGCTGATTACTTCTTTACCTGTATATTTTGAAACATGCACCATTTCTTCTCCATCAAACTTGACGTCTTCTACAGCCTCTTTTAACTCATAGGACCCATCTTTGTAGATTGCTAAAATCTGTTGACCTGAATCAAATGAGCCTAATAATTTGCCTCTTTTTTCTTTATTGACTCGGCCACTGACTTCATCAATCCATAACTTGATCGCACTAAGTGAAGATTGTCCTACTGACAACTGAGTCACTTTTTTAATCGGATACTTGGTTACTATATTTCCTCCAGAGCCTCTTCCTTTGATAGCAATTTCCTCAAAATCGAAATCAAAGACTTTCTTTTTTGCATGACACCCTGGCGACAATTGAATGTTTACCATCTCTGATTCACCATTTGCATTTGCAGTGAAATACATTACTCTGGATCCTTTGGCACCTTTAGTGAGATCGTATTCTTTATCACGAGTAATGGCTGAAACATTGAATCGTTTTGCCATGGCACGTCCAGTCTTTGCATCTACATAAATCATATTATATGTCGTCCGTTCATCTCCTTTCTTCCACACGCCAACATGCAATAAATTCTTGCCCATAAAAATTTTTCCACTAATTCTGGATACCTGGAATTTACCGTCTTTTCTGAACGCTATAATATCAGCAATGTCAGAGCAATCTGCTACAAATTCATCTTTCTTCAAGTCTGAACCTATGAAGCCTTCTTTGTAATTGACATATAACTTTGAATTGATAGCAACTACCTTTTGAGCTTTGATCGTTTCAAAATTTGTGATCTCCGTTTTTCTTTCTCTACCTTTACCATATTTAGCTAGTAGATCTTCAAAATAAGCTACTGCAAATTCAGTTAGATGCTTAAGGTTGTGTTTCACTACAGTGAGCTCCTCTTCTATCTGCTTTATTTTTTCATCAGCTTTGAATTTGTTGTACTTCGAAATCCGCTTAATCTTTATTTCTGTCAACTTAGTCAAATCATCTTCAGTAATGTCTCGCATCAAGTGAATTCGCTTATCTGACTTCTTTGCTTTATCAGAAGGCGTGACAACATATTTTCGCAACCCTTTTTCAATCGCCACAAGAACAGCTTCCCATGTTTCACATTCTTCAATGTCTCGATAGATTCGATTTTCAATAAAGATTTTTTCTAGTGATCCTAGATGCCACTTTTCTTCAAGCTCGTGTTTTTTAATTTCTAATTCCTGTCGGAGAAGATCCTTTGTTTGTGCTGTTGAAATTTCAAGCAGCTCATTTATTGTAAGGAATCTCGGTTTATTATCTACAATCACACAGGCATTTGGAGACACTGACACCTCACAATTAGTGAATGCATATAAAGCATCTATCGTGACTTGCGGTGAAATGCCTGGTGCAAGGTCGATCAATATCTCCACATCTTTAGCTGTGTTATCAATGACCTTCTTAATTTTAATTTTGCCTTTATCATTGGCCTTGACTATGCTGTCAATAAGTGATGTCGTCGTGACACCATAAGGCAGCTCCTTTATGGCAATGGTATTTTTATCTACTTGCTCAATGCGAGATCTGATTTTGACTTTACCGCCACGTTTGCCTCCTTTGTATTCTCTGGCATCAATCATTCCACCAGTTTGGAAATCTGGTAGTAATTTGACTTTTTTGCCTTGGAGAATTTTAATAGATGCTTTGATTAATTCTATAAAATTATGAGGTAAAATTTTGGTAGATAATCCAACTGCAATACCATCTACACCTTGAGCAAGTAGCAATGGAAATTTCATCGGTAGCGTTATTGGCTCCTTTTTTCTACCATCATAGGATACCTGCCATTCTGTTGTCTGAGGATTGAATGCAACATCCAAGGCAAATTTTGTCAGTCGTGCCTCAATGTATCTAGCGGCAGCTGCTGAATCTCCTGTTCGCACATCACCCCAATTTCCCTGAGTATCTATCAGTAAATTCTTCTGGCCTAACTTTACTAGGGCATCACCTATCGCAGCATCACCGTGCGGATGAAACTGCATTGTCTGACCGATGATATTCGCAACTTTATGAAATCGTCCATCATCAACATTTTTTAGTGCATGAAGTATTCGTCGCTGCACAGGTTTAAGACCATCATTGATGTGGGGAATTGCTCTTTCTAATATCACATAAGAGGCATAATCGAGGAAGTAATCCTGATACATTCCTGATATAGGAATTATTTGCCCACTTAATTTTTCTTTCTCTGCCATGTGTACTGCTTCTTCTTAGTTTTTGCTCATATTCAATAATAAGGTAATGTATTCCAAATTGAATATCAGCCAAATATAGTGATATAGCTAGATTCTTAGTAATTTGAGCATGGCTAATCTTGAAATTACATTTTGTATTCTTTTTTAACTCGATCCAAGTCCCTTTTGGCATCTCTTTCTTTTATGGACTTGCTCTTATCGTATGATTTCTTTCCTTGAGCAGTTGCAATTTCGATTTTAATTTGGTTACGATCTGATAAATAAATCTTATATGGAACTATTGAAAAGCCTTTTTCCTTTGCCTTTGCTTCTATCTTTTTTAATTCTGCTTTACGCAATAAGAGTTTTCTGTCAGCTCTAGTCTCATGATTATTGATGTTACCATGATCGTATTCCGCTATGTACATGCTCTTGATAAATAATTCACCGTTTATGAATAGGCAATATGCATCATTGAGATTAGCCTCTCCTGCCTTTATTGATTTTACCTCGGTCCCCTTGAGCACAACACCTGCTTCGTATGTCCTAATGAATTGGTATTCGAATTTTGCTTTCCTATTTACGATCTGTTTCACGATGCAAATATAGTGGTAAAAGTAATGTATAGGTGAGTTCTACAATTCTAAAATAGAAGATCAATGTTGTTGTTTTGCAAGCACTTTGACTCAAATGGCCTCACTGTCAGAATAAGGATCCATCTGCGGATGGGCAGGTTCGTATGATTTTAAGATTTTAAGACCCGCCTGCGGAGGGCAGGTTCTGGAAGAATGTGATCATTCAAAAGAAAAATCCTAACATCCATTAATCCAATTAATCCTAATTCAGACAATTTTTGAAGACATCTGACCGCAAGTGATTTCTAATTCAGACAATTTTAAAAAAAAATGGGTATTGAAACTAATAAGCAGATTGGGAAATGAGTTATCGTTCAAGAAGTTTAAGGTTAAAATTTCATATAAAAAAAGAAAAGCTGAAAATGGCTTTCCATTTTCAGCTTTGTCATATGCATGAAAAAACTATCTACCGTTTTGATGGAATCTCATCTTCTATTTTCTATTTCTACTCTTCTTCCGAGATTCTTTCTTTAGACGAAGACTTTTTTAAAAAGTCATTTTATTTGCTATCTAAATACATCTACATAACAGTATAATTTCTCATTTTGGTTAGTGATTGGAAGTCTTTAATATAGCTTTAACAATACTGTTACAAGTTCTCTAAAATAAATGCCGTCATCTTAGTGTATAAATGTCTTCTAGCATTGTCACCATATATACCATGATTCCTATTAGGATAGAAGTATGTATCATATTGTTTATTCGCTTTTATTAATGCTGCTGCCATTTCAGCGGTATTTTGAAAATGAACATTATCATCGCTACTGCCATGAACCAACAAATAATTGCCTTCCAGTTGATCAGCATAGGTAATTGGAGAATTCACTTCATACCCTTCAGCATTGTCTTTTCCCGTCCTCATAAATCGTTCTGTATAGATGGTATCGTACCACTTCCAATTAATGACCGGGGCAACTGCGATAGCACTATCGAATACGTCCTTGCCTTGTAGAATACAATGTGAAGCCATAAAACCACCATAACTCCATCCAAAAATACCAATGCGATCAGCATCTACATAAGGCAAGCGTGCAAGATATTTGGCTGCATCAATTTGGTCTTCCGTTTCATATTTTCCTAATTGCAAGTAGGTCATTTTCTTAAATTCTTCTCCTCTTGCACCAGTTCCTCTATTGTCAACACTGACGACCATATAACCTTGTTGTGCCAACAACTGAAACCACCAGTAATTTTGTCCTTTCCAACTATCTGTTACCGTCTGGCTCCCAGGACCTCCATAGACATACATTAGGACTGGATACTGCTTGGCTTCGTCAAAGTCAATTGGTTTAATTACATAGGCATTCAGCTTGATGCCTTTCTCTGTTTCAATGGAGATAAATTCTGCTGGTGACACTTGCGCCATCATACTTGATAAATGCGTATTCTGTTCTAAACTTCTTACTTCACGTAATTGCTTATCCACTATGGTATATGAAGCTGGTCTATTGATGGCAGAATTTGACCAAGTAAAATAGTTATAATCACTACTGAAGCTTGCACTGTTTGTGCCATCTCTTAGTGTAAGATTTCGTCTAGAATCTCCATCTAATGATACTTCATAGACCTCGCGCCCCATAGGAGATTTTGCTGCTGCTTGATAATAGAGCATACCAGATTTTTCATCAACTCCATAAAATGCTGTTACATCAAAGTCTCCTTTTGTCAATGGAGTTAGTCCTTTCCCATTCAAATTCTGTTTGTATAAATGATTGAATCCACTCTTCTCCGATGACCAGATAAACGCATCTTCATTCTTCAAAAAAGTTAAGTCGTCAGTAATGTCGATGTAATATTCATTCTCTTCATCTATGATCTGCTGAGATGACCCATCATTAACATTGTGTAATGTCACTTCTAGATGATTTTGAAGTCTATTCATTACAAAAACAGCCACGCGTTCTGGATTATTCGACCACTTAATTCTCGGCACATACATACCACTTAAGTCTCCTACATTTAACTGTTTAGCTTTATCTGATTTTAGATCATATGCATGTACAGATACAACTGCATTATTCTCACCAACTTTTGGATACTTGAAGGTTTCATATTCTGGATATAGTCCACCTTTATAATTAGTCATTGTAAATTCAGGAACCTCTGACTCATCAAATCTGATATAAGCGATCTTTTTACTATCCGGAGACCAAAAGAATGCCTTTGTAAAACTGAACTCTTCCTCATACACCCAATCGCAGATACCATTAATGATTTCATTTTTTGCACCATCGGTAGTAATCGGCATTGTTTCATCCGTATCCAAATCATAATAATATAGATTATTCTCCCAGCTGTAAGCAACGTACTTTGCGTTTGGAGATAGTGTGGCGGATATTACCTTATCATCATCATACACAGATGTCAATTTTTCAGAATCCAAATCAAATACATGAACAAATGCTTTGGAAGATCTTCTGTAAATAGGTTCTTTTTCTGATTCGATTAAGATTTTTGACTCGTCCTCGCTGAAAGCATAACTGCTAATGCTAATATCTGCACCAAGTGCATCTCCTTTAAGTATAATGCCCTCTGCGTCTCCCGACACAAGATTATATTTGACAATATTGTTGTTTTCGAGTCGGGTATAATATTGACCATTTTTTAAGAAATTGAAACCCGGGACTCGTTTCGCAGTGTATGCATATTGTGTCCATATTTTATCTACTGTTATAGAATCTCTATTTTGTTGTCCATAAGAAATGGAGAAGCTTATGAGGATTATGACTATGAATCCAGTGTATCTTATATTTAATATCATAAGTGATGAGTATTTTACAACCAAATTAACACTAAAAATGTATCGATCGTTACTGTTTGTCTTAATCTTAACATCAGTTTATCAGTGTAAAAGTCCTTCAGTCATTGATTATGAGAATGGGCCTAACGTTACAATTGACCATTCACATTATAATGTCGGATTTCTGATAATGGATGGCGTGTACAATACAGAGTTGACTGCTCCTTTCGATATATTTCAACATACTAAATATCGCGAAGGCATTAAAGCAATGAACACATTTCTTATTGCAAAACAACTAAAGCCAGTGACCAGTTTTGAAGGTATTCGACTGTTGCCTGATTTTGCCTATGAAAATGGAGATTATCCACCGATTGACATCCTTGTAGTGCCAAGTGCAGAACACCATTTAGATACTGATTTAGAAGATGTGCAGATGATCAATTTTGTAAAGCAGACTTCTAAGAATGCTCTATATGTTACATCTCATTGTGATGGTGCATTTGTATTAGCCAAAGCAGGACTACTTACTGAAGTTTCTTCGACAACATTTCCTAGTGACATTAATAAATACATGAAAATGTTTCCTCAATTGGATGTTATCTCTGATGTGCTTTTTGTGCATGACGGCAAATTCATAACTTCGGCTGGAGGGGCTAAATCATTTGAAGCTACTTTATATCTAGCTGAAGTTCTATATGGAGAAGAAGTGGCAAGACGACTAGCGAAAGGGCTTGTCATTGATTGGGATTTATCAAAAGTAAGTCACTTGGTTGTTACACAGGACAAATAAATCTGAAACCCACACCATGGACATTTTCGATTTTTAATGTGTCATCTTCTTTTAAATATTTTCGAAGTCTGCTGATGAATACATCCATACTCCGACCTAAAAAATAATCATCATTTCCCCAAAGTCGCTGAAGTATTACACTGCGCTTGAGGATGGTATTCCTATTGCCGTTAAGCAGATTTAATAATTCGCCTTCCTTTTGAGTCAAGTCCTTAGTTTCGCCAGCTATAGTAAGTTTCAAATTTTTATGATCGTAACTATATTTACCAATCATTTGACTCACTTCTATTTGTTGCGAAATGAATTTCCGTTTTAAAAATATTTCAATTTTCAAAATGAGTTCTTCAATACTGTAAGGTTTTGTCAGATAGTCATCAGCACCAGTTTTTAGCCCCTCTATCCTATCCTCTTTCAAGCTTTTTGCGGTAAGAAATATAATTGGAATTTGTTGGTTGGTTTTTCTGACTTGCCTAGCTACTTCTAAACCATCCATTTCAGGCAGCATGATATCAAGGATACATAAATCATATTTGTGTTTACCAAACGCTTTTAAAGCGCTAGCTCCATTTGCATAATGATCAAGTTTATATCCATGTAAGCCTAAGCTATCAATAGTTAAAAATGACAAAGCTTCGTCATCTTCTGCATACAAAATCGTTGCTTTTAAATCTTCAATCATGAGTTTGGAATATTTAATGTAATACTGGTACCATTGCCAACTTCTGAGTCAACTTGGATTGTCCAATTGTGTGCACGACAAATATTATTGACATAGAACAACCCCAGTCCAAATCCTTTCACGTCATGGATATTGCCAGTAGGTACACGATAAAATTTATTGAAAAGTTTAGGTATGTGATCTTCCTTAATGCCTATACCATTATCGATAATTTCTAAAATGATGGTATTTCCCTTTTGTCTAACCTTAATCAAAATTTCAGGTACCTGTTTACAATATTTTATGGCATTGTCAATCAAGCTATAAATACAATTAGTCAAATGTACTTTATCTGCAAGTATCGGAATGCTTTGATCAAGAATATCCGTTTTTATTTCACCACCAGTGCCTTGCACCAATCTTACGTTTTCATTGCTTGCGATATCTTCCAATATTGGCGATAGATTAAATGTCTCTTTTTTGAGTTGATAGTTTTCTTTCTCTAATTTGGCAATACTTAATACTCTTTCCACTTGTTTATTCAGTCTAGCATTTTGATCTTTTATGATATTGATGTATTGACTTAGACGGTTATCATTAGAAATTGCGTCTTGTGTTGAGAGTACATCAGAGGCAATTTTTATCGAAGCAATTGGCGTCTTAAACTCATGGGTCATGTTATTGATAAAATCTCTCTGCATTTCTGAAAGTCGGCGCTGTTTCAAAATGATCCAAATAGAATAGATGAAGAAAATAATTGCTAATAAAATAATGAAACTAAAAAATATAGACGTCCACATGCCCCAAAGTAAATAGCTAGCTTTCTCTGGAAATTTGACTACAAAGTAATACGTAAGATCTTTTATTTCAGGCAACTCAGCAGATCTAGAAAATTCGCGTCTGTCGTCATCATTCAATCGACAATAGTTTCCATATATCAGATCCTGATTTTCACAATCATAGACAGCATATTCGAAATCTGTATCAAGATTACTGCCTAGTTCTTCAAATAAATAACTCTCTAAAACGACAGGGTTGATAGCATCATCGATATTAACAGCGTAATAGTTAGACGATTTGCGTTGAATGATTCCTTGTCTTGGAAGTTCACTCTCATTATATGCAGCAATTCTATCAGCAACTCTTTTTAAGGCAATACGAGTTGTCAAATTGAATTGTTCATCTTTTTCATTCCATGTATTAAATACCCAATACGATTGAATAAAGATGATACCAGCTATCGCTAGAACTCCAAGAATCAATACATTTCTAATCGACTGATTGTGCATATTAAGTTAAATACGTTGCAAAGGTATCTGCGATTCAAATGTCAAAAAAATGGTTAACACATCATTAACAGCATAAAGTATAGAACAATAAAAGTATTTTTGAGCACAAATGAAAAAGCTTTTCATTCTACTGATGCTCTTCACTGCTGCATGTCTGTTCTCACAGACATCAGATAACCCTTTTGATGTTGAAAAAGGAGACAAAAGTTCTCCGCCACCATTAATCCAAGAAACTACAGCTAATCCTGTTCAAAACCAAGTTGACATAAACCCCTTTGATGTAGACTCAAATCGTATCACACTTGAGAAAGAACCAGTCTATGTAAACCCAAGTAACGAAATCAAGACGAATGAATCCAGTAAAAGCAACTCGTTTATATTCTGGATCAGCTTCATCAGTCTTCTTATAATAACCGCTGCATTAACTCGAGATCGGAAGGCATTTAGCAATTTCCCCAAATTGATCAGCAATAGAAATTACCTCAAACTGGTGAATCGAGATATAAATTCTACTCGAATTTTTGTTTACATGCTCTTGTATTTTTCCTTTTTTCTAAGCTTTTCGGCGTTCTTATACTTGATTGGGTACCATTTTTACGGTCATAATGGCTTTAAAATCTACCTTTTTATACTATTAGGCGTTATTGGGACATATGGTCTTAGACATGTGGTATTATTCTTACTAAGGTCAATTATCACCACAAAACAGTCTATATCCGACCATGGGTTCCTTATTATCGTATCAAGTACGATGACTGGAATCGCACTTATTCCCATAAATTTACTTTTCAACTACTCAGAAGCTCTTAAAATGCCAGCTTTTTATCTAGCTATCACGATTATCGCTGCTTTCTACTTTTGGAGACAAATTACAGGCATCTTCTTAGCCAATGCAGACAAACATGTCAGTAAATTTCATTTTTTTATTTATATTTGCAGCCTTGAAATCGCTCCTGCACTGATTTTTGTTAGGATAATCCATGAGTATTTGTAAAGCGTCTTAATGCTTGTTTTTTTAAACGTAGGTATGACTAGTAGAACAAAAAAAGAAGATAAGAAACAACAATATAGGACGGTAAAAACAATCCTAATATCCCAGCCAAAGCCTGAACGCTCAGCTTATTTTGATCTTGCTAAAAAATGGGATCTACAAATTGATTGGAGACCATTCATTCATGTAGAGGCTGTGACTGAAAAAGAATTCAGAAAAAATCGACTAAGACCTGACGATTACAGTGCCATCATATTTACAAGTAAGAATGCAATTGAACATTTCTTCAGATTATGTGAAGAAATGAGGGTCCAAATGTCCCAAGCAACTAAATATTTTTGTTTATCTAAAGCTATTGCGGATTACCTCCAGAAATTTATAGTCTACAGGAAGAGAAAAGTATTTGTTGGCAAACGGAAGATAGAAGACCTTGCAACAGCATTAAACAAGCATAAAGAGACTGAAAAGTTCTTATTGCCATGTTCAAACCTTGGATCTCAAGATGTTGTTTCTTACTTGGAAAAACACGAATTCAATTTTGAGAGTGCAATGATGTATAAGACCGTATCTAGTGATCTATCAGATCTTTCCGATGTGACTTATGATATTCTAGTCTTTTTCAGCCCATTGGGAATACAATCACTTTATGATAACTTTCCAGAATTTGAGCAAAATCTTACTCGATTAGCAATTTTTGGTAAATCAACCAGTAAGGCAGTAGAGGACAGAGGTTTGTTTATCAACATACCTGCGCCTTCTCCAGAATCTCCTTCAATGACTATGGCAATCGACAATTATCTTAAGAAATCTAACAAATAAGTTTTTGTAGTTATGCTGTCCAACTAAGCCACGTGTTCGTACGTTAGTATAATTAAATACACATACTATGTTAGATGCTTTTATCCACAAAGCAAAACGATTTGGCATCACAGATTTACCTGGTCTAAACGCCCAGTTAGAGTTGGCATCACTAAGTTTTGACGCATCCAAAATCCGTCCAAATAAAGATTCTAAGAAAGCAGGTGTATTGGCAGTTATATTAATGAACCAAAAGGCTTCACCTAGATTACTTTATATTAAGAGAAGTACCCAAGAGAACGATAAACATTCAGGACAAATAAGCTTTCCAGGTGGGCAATTTGAAGCTAAAGACAAGACTCTTCTAGACTGCGCGCTGAGAGAGACTAAAGAAGAAGTAGGTATCGATAGCCTACATCTACAAATATTAGGCGCATTGACACAGATGTATGTCCATGTAAGCGATTTCATCATACAACCATATCTTGCAATATGCGAGTCTGTACCAACATACATACTAGAAGAAAAAGAAGTTGCAACTATCATAGAATACCCAATTTCTGAATTACTAGAAAAACAGGCTGTAAAATATAAGGATATGACATTGCGAAATCATCTCTTAAAGCAAGTTCCCTATTTTGATCTACATGGAGAAATACTGTGGGGAGCGACTGCCATGATTACAAATGAAATTCTACATTTAATAAGATCGCCCCATAAACTATAGTCATATGTTACTTAAAATAGCTCTCATTTTAATCTGCTTTACAAATCCATGGAAGTTAGAATACTCAAAAAATGGGGTGAGTGCCTATACACGTAAAGTAGCTAATACCAAATACTTAGAATATAAAATAGATGTCACAACTAAAGGTAAATTGGATGATGCACTAGAGATACTGACAGATTTGGATCTCTATGGTACATTATATCCTTATCTCAAATCTTACGAGCTTCTTTCTAGTAAAAACAACTTTGAAGAATTTGATGTACTTCTCAATATTAAAACGCCATTCCCTGTCAAGAATAGAATAGGTGTTTACAACAACAAGGTCAAACTGATAAATGATAAAGAAGCTGTAATCAGCATTTTACAAAAATCGGATTTGATCCCAGAGGATACAAAATTGGTTAAAATTGTTGATTGCTATGGCTCTTGGAGATTAAAGCAACTTGATCCTGATACACTACATATTTCACAGCAATTTTTTGCAGATCCAGGTGGGTCTATACCAGCATGGATCATCAACGAGTTTGTACTAAAACATCCTCTAAAAACAGTAAAGATTTTGGCAAAACTACTATCGGAAGATTCAAATTAGCCTCAACTCTTATTAAAGTATAGTTAAGTTTATACAGGTTTTATCCTAAATTATAATTTTCTGTTGGAACCAAATCTAGATCACCGAATTATAACAAATTACCTAAACCCTATTATATATATTTAATTACTATAGTTTTGGTGTGTAAGACAACATGCACAAAAAGCATTTAGATTCAATATGCCTGTCGCGCCCTTTTTTCCTTAAAGGGATAGCAGCGCAGCAATCCTTTAGGGAATCAAAGCGCGCGGAGGAAAATCTGATTATGTGCATTTTGTCCAACACACATAGTTCTGGCCCTAGTTGCTAAGTGTATTGCTCTTCTTATTTATTCTGACCTAACTCAAATAAATATTTAAAAACTAGCTGGAGATATGGCATAAAAAAAGGTTTGATAGAGATACCATCAAACCTTCTAAAATGTTGTTATTATTATCTTACTTACTTACAACAATCAATTTCTTAGATTTAATTAATCCTTGATCATCAGTAAATGTTACAAAGTATGAACCTTCATGTAGATTTATTCTATCCAGGGTCAACTCACCTACACCACCATCAATGGACTGATTATAAATAATCTGATTTGCCGTATTAAAAATTTTCAGCGAACCGTTCTTAGGCAATTCATATTCAATGTTGATATCATTACCAGATAAAGAAGGGTTAGGGAAAACTGTGAAGTTAACATCTGAAATTAAAGCAGTATTTCCGATTGACCCAATAGTTAAAGCGTCATAATCGTTAGGACTAATTGCTTCATTTGTTGTAATCGAACCAGACTTTGCTGTTGATGCACCTTTGAAAATACCATTTGAGGACATCACATCGAGTTTGTATTCATCAACAGTTGACGATATTACTTCCCATTGATTCCCTACTAATCCTAAAATAGTTAGCGTCTTAACATCTTCTACATCGAATTTAGAGGAATACGCTAATGTAATTCTTGAATTATTAGGGCTTGACATATCCCAGTAACCAAATGTTGACACATTGGATATATCGGATGAAATATTTTCTTCCAATTGTAATGGACTCGTTTTAAAGAATGCCGCTACAGTCTTATCAGCTCCAGAAGTAGCTATAGGAGCATAAACCCCTTCATTACCTACTGGAAACGTAAAAGGACGATCATCATGGATACAGACATAACCATCAATGAATTGATTGTTAGCATCACCCATCCATTTACTTCCTGCAACAAAATTAATGACACCTCTTTTAGACGATCGGTTTGTTACCATTTGTCCGTCTGCTGCATCACCAGAAAATTCATAATCACCAAAAAGTGACATAAACCCACCGGCAGGTACATAGACGTTTGAGAACGACTTAATTTTATTTTGTCCAATACTAAGACCAGGAATAAGAAGAAAAACAAATATTAGCTGAATAAGAATCTTCATAATTTTCTGTTTGATTTTTGATTAAATGAGAGTGGCTATTAACCACTCTCATTTTATTAATCAATATATTAGTTAAAGAACAATGACAAGAAAAAATTGTGACTTGAAGACCAGTTAACACCAGAATCAACTCTAACAATATTAACGCTAATTGAAGTAGACGTAATGTCTCCACGTTGAGAAATTGCAAATGTTACGCAATCGCCCTCTACATCATTACTAAATTCTTGTATTAAAGCGCAAGTAGGCATGTTATCTAAAGATTCGAACTCATATCTGATTTTTAAACCTGGATTAGAAGTTACACCTTCTCTTTCGCCCCAACAATCCTTATCTATCACAGACCAAGTAACTGTACCGAAACATTCTGTATCGAAAGTTCCTTGCTGATTTTTCACAACGTCCGTCCAAGCTGGTACTGGGAATGAAGTTTTACACATTGACATTCCACCTGCTGGACCAGCTGGACCTCTTGGACCTTCTGGACCCTGAGGACCTTGTGGACCTTGTGGACCAGTAGCACCTGAAGCACCAGTTCCTCCAGTAGCACCAGGTCTTCCTTGAACACCTTGGAGACCTTGAGGACCTGCTGGACCTATATCTCCATCCATACCATCCATACCATCCATACCGTTTTGACCATCTACACCTGCTGGACCTTGTGGTCCAACTGAACCTGCAATACCATTACAATCGGCAGAACTGAACTGACCATCACCATTTACATCTTCACCATCATCACCTAAACCATTTCCATTTGTATCCCAACAGCTAATTCCGTTAGTCCCTGATGGACCTGTAGGGCCAGTTTCACCTTGAACGCCTTGTGAGCCTGTAGCACCAGTTGCACCTGTTAAACCAGTTGCTCCTTGAGGGCCTTCTGGTCCTGCTGGACCCGTTGGTCCTGCTGCACCCGGTTCACCCGCTGGACCTGTTACACCTTGTGAGCCTGTTGCTCCAGTAGCACCCGTTAAACCAGTTGCACCTGTAGCACCTGTTAAACCAGTCGCGCCTGTAGCTCCTGTTTCACCTTGTGGACCAGTTGCGCCTGTAGCACCAGTTTCACCTTGTGGTCCTTGAGGACCAGTTGCGCCTGTAGCACCAGTCAAACCAGTTGCGCCTGTAGCTCCTGTTAAACCAGTGGCACCCGCTTCTCCTTGAGGCCCTGTAGCACCAGTTGCACCGGTTAAACCAGTCGCGCCCGTAGCACCAGTAGCACCTGTTTCACCTTGAGGACCAGTTGCGCCTGTCGCTCCTGTTAAGCCAGTGGCACCAGTAGCTCCTGTTAAACCAGTTGCTCCTGTAGCACCAGTTTCTCCTTGTGGCCCTTGAGGACCAGTTGCACCTGTTGCTCCTGTTAAGCCAGTGGCACCAGTAGCTCCTGTTAAACCAGTTGCGCCTGTTGAACCAGTCTCTCCTTGTGGCCCTTGAGGACCAGTTGCACCTGTTAAGCCAGTTGCGCCTGTCGCTCCAGTTAAACCAGTTGCGCCTGTAGCACCAGTTGCGCCTGTATCTCCTTTTACTCCTTGTGGACCTACTGGGCCTTGAGCACCTTCAGGACCTTGTGGACCTGCTATACCTGTAGCACCTGTTAAGCCAGTTGCACCTGTCGCTCCAGTTAAACCAGTTGCTCCTGTAGCACCAGTTTCTCCTTGCGGCCCTTGAGGACCAGTTGCGCCTGTAGCTCCTGTTAAGCCAGTTGCACCTGTCGCTCCAGTTAAACCAGTTGCTCCTGTAGCACCAGTTTCTCCTTGCGGCCCAGTTGCACCTGTCGCTCCAGTTAAACCAGTTGCTCCTGTAGCACCAGTTTCTCCTTGTGGCCCTTGAGGACCAGTTGCACCTGTTGCTCCTGTTAAGCCAGTTGCTCCTGTTGCGCCTGTTAAACCAGTTGCGCCTGTGGCACCAGTTTCTCCTTGTGGACCTTGAGGACCAGTTGCGCCTGTAGCTCCTGTTAAACCAGTTGCACCTGTCGCACCAGTTTCTCCTTGTGTGCCTGTTAAA
>Ga0209187_1001012_pt1 | contig 37171 bp, 28 predicted proteins | sample BantaG_FD_187430 | JGI IMG/M metagenome (GOLD analysis project Ga0209187, IMG submission 187430) | Marine algal microbial communities from Bantry Bay, Ireland - BantryBay_4 metaG (SPAdes) (version 2) | ecosystem: Host-associated > Algae > Red algae > Unclassified | place: Bantry Bay, Ireland...
TTAGAATTGTTCAAAATGGATCAAGGCAAAAAACGTAGGCGAACCCATAGGTTCGGCGAGGCTTTTTAACGAAGGAACATGAAGAACAAAATAAATAATTACCGTCATTCTAAACTAGAATTGGTATAAGTGGTCACATGAAAAATAGCATTTTCTAATGTGCGTGTTTCATGAATTCACCTGAGTAGTTACAATCATTTTTATATTTTACAAGCTATGAAAATCTACTTTTCAGTAAAACAATAAGTTCTTCGAACTTATCTTTACTTTCTATAGTGTAGGCTGGAAAAACATACTCTTCTCCTTGATGAGAATTAAAAATAAAATGGCTAGTGTCTTGGCGCCAGCTAGAAATTTTATTTAGATGGATTCGATTTTTGTCCAGTCCTATCTTCCATGATAGTACTTCCTTCTCAATCGAAATATGCTCCCCTTTTGGAAATGTCACTTTAATTACAGCGTATGCTATAATGCTATAACACAATAGGTCAAATATAAAACTTTTAACCGTGAAGGGCGACGTTGCAAGATAGACGCCACCTACATACAGGATAATGAATACTAGTTTTACAAAAGACTTTTTATAATACTTTGCTTCATCGGTATCTTTGTTTGGATCATAATAATAGGTCATCTGCTAAATGGTTGTGCGTGAATAAGATTATCAATATCTGAAAACTTAATATACTAAAATTATTTTTCCAATGCTACTTATAATCGACAAACAGATCTATGTATAGGATGAGAAACCTTGCGCTAGTGACGTGCTTCGATTATATTTTGACATAATCTATAGTCAAAATATCGCCAAATTAGAAAATATAGTATTTGTAACCAAGCACTTCGTGCATAGCTTAAATAGGTGGCGCCTATAGCGTCTCTCGTTAACAGTAGGGAACAGAATCTGTTTCTAAATAGTGTGGGTCTTTTCTTTAATGGAGATGCTGAGATAGTCTACCAACAATTTACTTAAGTAGGCTGCAAGCCCTACCCTATCATAACCCAGTGCATTGCGCTGTGAAGAAGATAATATGCCTCGTAGCCTACAGGGCTGCTCTGTCTTCCTCTAGTTAACAAACATATTAGCAGTAGGAGAAACGCTAGGTAGAAGCTATTCATTTACCTCTTTCGCATGAGCTACCTAGAGTGTGCGCACGTAGTAAGCAGTCCGTGATGAGCATTAGCGTGTTGCTAGGGACCGAGCGAAGCGGAGTACGGAAGACAGCGACCGCGCGGGATAGATATGTAGCTATGCATAAGTGGTCATGCCCAAAAAATAAAAAAGACTCATCTAAAATGAATTAGATGAGCCTCTTTCTGAAAACTAACATTTATCTTATTACTCCTTGAAAAATTTCAAGTTAGTAATACCTGTTTCTGTTTGTATAGATAGGAAGTATAAGCTAGGTGTCGAATTAGTCATATCCAACTCTAGCGTTGTCGTACCTGCGCTCAATTGTAGTTGCTGAGCATTTATTGTTTTACCATTCATATCCGTAATGCTTACTTGGGCGGGAGTCGCTTGCTTAGCCACAATCTGGTAAGTAAGTGTTTCTGATACTGGATTACCTAATATGTTAAGAGATAATACTTCATAGTGAGCTTCCTCTGTAGCGCTTATTAACGCTCCTCCACCACCAGAATTATATCTTGAAAATAGGCTAGGTGCATTTTCACCTTCTGATGAGAATAATCCTCCTAGTACATCAGGGCAGTTCTCCTCTAGGTATGCTATAAACTCATCATCTGTATCAAATATAGGAGCATCTAAAATACATTCTGGTAATTCTAGCTCACATGATTCTCCCAGCGCTAGTAAAAAAGACTGAAGTGTAAGGAAGTCCTCATCTATTAAGACTAACAAGCAAGTATCTATCTCGTAACTTGTGCTGTCCTCCCATTCCCATAAATCATCACAATCTACTATTGCATATTCTACATCACCGTACCAACAGCTTACATAACATTCGCTCGGCACCCATCCTGATTCTATTCCATTCTCCGCTTCTACTTCTATACAGATTCCTTCTGAATCCCAGTCTTCTTCTGGACAATCACAATCTGCTCCTGGAAAATCATCGCCTCCTCCGAAGTCATCACATTCTTCATCAGATATTTCTAAGCCTAGACATGTTGCATAACATGCATTAGGTAATGGGAAAATATTCCCATCCTCATCTACTACACATACTGGATCAAATTCTTCTGGACATTCACAATCCGCTCCTGGAAAATCATCGCCTCCTCCGAAGTCATCACATTCCTCATCAGATATTTCTAAGCCTAGACATGTTGCATAACATGCATTAGGTAATGGGAAAATATTCCCATCCTCATCTACTACACATACTGGATCAAATTCTTCTGGACATTCACAATCCGCTCCTGGAAAATCATCGCCTCCTCCGAAGTCATCACATTCCTCATCAGATATTTCTAAGCCTAGACATGTTGCATAACATGCATTAGGTAATGGGAAAATATTCCCATCCTCATCTACTACACATACTGGATCAAATTCTTCTGGACATTCACAGTCCGCTCCTGGAAAATCATCGCCTCCTCCGAAGTCATCACATTCCTCTTCAGATATTTCTAAGCCTAGACATGCTGCATAACATGCATTAGGTAATGGGAAAATATTCCCATCCTCATCTACTACACATACTGGATCAAATTCTTCTGGACATTCACAATCATCCTGCGCTCCTAAACTAATTCCAGTCAAAAGGCAGACCATTAATAGGAGTAAGTTCTTTTTTAATAATGTTACGATCATTGTTTTATTTTTTAGATAAGGAAAATTAAATCTCGCTTTCGATAGTGTATTAGGGCTTATCTTTCTAAAACGTTGCGTTGAGGTAAAATAAAGCTTGGTTTTTTTTTATTTTTGCCTTATCATGATAACATTAAACCACAAGATTTTCGGCGAGGGAGAACCCATTATCATTTTGCATGGTCTCTTTGGCATGTTAGATAACTGGCAATCTTTTGCCAAAAAATTAGCAGAAGACTATATGGTGATTCTAATTGATCAGCGAAATCATGGTAAGTCTCCTCACAGCGAGGAATTTAACTATACATTACTAGCAGAAGATCTTAAATACTTTCTGGATACTAACTGGATGTACAAGGTCCACATAATAGGCCACTCAATGGGAGGTAAGACCGCCATGCAGTTTGCAAATCTTTTTCCTGATACAGTTGATAAACTAATCGTGGTGGATATAGGCCCTAATCAGAATCCCAGAGGCCATGATTCTATTTTCGAAGCGCTGAATTCAGTAAATATTAGTAAGATATCTTCAAGGAAAGAGGTACAGGAAATCTTAAGTACCAAAATAGATGACATCTCGGTTATTCTGTTCCTAATGAAAAATCTACAGCGAAACAAAAGTGGTGGATACAAATGGAAAATGAACTTAACATCATTAGAAAAAAATTATAAGAATATTCTAGCTGGCATAGAAGTAGATACCCTTATAGAAGTGGATACCCTATTTGTCAGAGGTGATAGATCTAATTATATAACTACCGAAGTAGAACAAGACATAAAAGATAAGTTTACCTCCTACAAAATAGAAACCATTAAGGATAGTGGTCACTGGATACATGCAGAGCAAGCTGATGCCTTGTATAAGACTATTATGGATTCTCTTCAGTCTTAATATCAGTATATGTTATAAAATGTCAGATGGAACACAATAAAGTCATGAACGATACTATGATGACTCTCGCAAGACATTAACTAAATTTTAACATAATACTACTTTACTTTTCCCTGTTTAAGAACAACTATACAGATGTACGGACATTTGTTAATTTTCTAAATCAGATATTATGAATAAAAGGATCAGCTTTACATTAGTAACATTTAGTTGCCTTACCCTCGGCTATAGTTCATGGTCAGAAAAATCATATGGTTGTTACGAACTCAGTCAAAGTGATAGTATTACCATAGTTACATCCCCTCCTAACTTGGAAGACCTATGCATGGAGATAATATCTGTTTTATCAGGAGAATAATAAAATCTTATTAATCACAATAAAACTTCTATTATGAAAAAGATTAGCATCATTATTATGGCGGTAATTTGCCTTCTAGAAATAGGAAAAGCACAAACTCAGATAGGTCTTAAAGTAGCTTACAGCACTGGTCTAGATAGGTCTAGCATGTTATCCTTAGACAATGGAAATGATCAGTATGTATACAATTTCAGATATACAGGTCAGTCTAATGTTATGTCAGTGGGTATTGCAACAAGAAAAAAATTAGGGACCTTCTTCTTTGCACAGGAAATGAGTTATAGAAAGACTTCTTATAACTTTGAGATACGAGATCTTAGCATTATAGATCCTAGCAAAATCATATCTACAAGTCAGGCAGACCATAACTTCATGATTCCACTCGCAATGGGTTTTAACTTAGGAAATGTATCCTTTGCCGCTGGACCAATATTCAACTACAAAATCAAATGCCAAAGAAGTGCAGACTTAGATAGGATCTTCCGTGTCCAAGACGAAAAATTAACAACGGCATTTCAGTTTATTCTAGGGTTTAATGTCAATAAGCACATTACGCTAGATATAAAATATGAACATGCACTCGGTGGCGTTACAGATGGTTACTACTTCAATAATGAGAAAGTAAAATTTAAAACTAGACCTGATATCATCACCTTAGGTCTATCCTACTTTTTATAGAACCGTATAAAGACTCATTTCCTTTAGTTTATAGGAGTATGCTTAAAGAAGTGTATTCCTATTTTTTTCATCCTCTAGATTTATTTTAAATAATACTTCATGTGTACAATCCATATGAAGAAAAGAAAGTTAGATATAAAATCTGTGATAAATCTTCTGTGATAAAAAACCTACTACTAAATAATGAAAAATTTTATTTTTGTATAAACCCAGTCGTGGCGGTACTTTTGCAGCTTTTGTATGGGAAAATTAAAAATTTTATGTACTACGACGCCACGTTTTCTTGTTTTAAGCAGTACTACATATATACGAACAATTAATTCATCACTATTTAAAAAGTCCATATAGAAAAAACCTTTACTTAACAAGAAATTAAAAACCATAAACCCCGCTCCTCGAGCAAGCAATATTGCGGGAATATGGTCATAAGTTTCAAGTGATTTATTTGAAAATTTTTTAAATCTAAATGTTATGTATAGAAGGATTGGCTTTACAATAGTAATAATTAGTTGCCTTTCAATAGGCTTCAGTTCATGTTCAGAAAAATCATACGGCTGTTACGATATCAGCGAAAACTATTTCAATAAAATAGAAATGTCTGCTATGGCATCAGACGAACTATGCTCAAATAATATAGCAGAAGAAAGTGCAGAATAAAAAAGACATTTATAAACAACGAAAAATTCAATTATGAAAAAGATAAGTATCATCATTATGGCAGTATTCTGTCTGATAGAAATAGGAAAAACACAGAACCAGATAGGAGTGAAAATAGGATATAGCACAGGATTAGATAAGCCTAGCATGTTATCCCTAGACAACGGTAATGACCAGTACGTTTACAACTTCACATATACAGGTCAGTCTAATGTTATGTCTGCGGGTATTGCGATAAGAAAGAAATTAGGAACCTTCTTTCTTACACAAGAAACTATGTTTAGAAAAACAACCAGAAACTATGAGCTAGTAGATCTAAGCATTGTGGATCCCAGTATAGTTGTTTCTGCTCAGCAAACTGATTATAATATCCTTATGCCTGTAGCGATGGGAGTAAACTTAGGTAAAATTTCCCTAGCTGCAGGTCCTATTTTTAACTACAGCGTAAAAACAGAGCGGTCTGCTGATCTTGATAATATTTTCCGAATCAATGATAAAAAATTGACGAAAGCGTTTCAGTTTATCTTAGGATATAATGTAAATGACCATATAACTTTTGACTTGAAATATGAGCACGCTCTAGGTGGTGTTACTGACGGATATTACTTCAATGAGGAAAAAGTAAAATTCAAAAATAGACCAGACATGATCACATTCGGTCTATCGTATTTCTTGTAGTCCACATAGCAATAAAATAAATACTTATTTCCTTAGTCAATAGGAGTATGCTTAAAGAAGTATGCTCCTATTTTTTTAAGGGAGGAATGATGTGTAAAAAAATTAAGATTTATACCATTTCTATTTTTAGATGACGGAAAAGGATTTAGAATTGTTCAAAATGGATCAAGGCAAGAACAAATGAGTTCGACGTAGTCGAATAAAGTACGAAAGTGCTTTAAATGAGAGAACCGCTTAGCGGGCGGGCTAGCAAAGAACCCATAGGTTCGGCGAGGCTTTTTAACGAAGGAACATGAATAACAAAATAAATAATTACCGTCATTCTAAACTAGAATTGGTATTAGAATTAGCCCAACATCTACTTTTATAAAAATGTTGGAAATGAAAATCTTAATAAACATTTGATAGATGTTTCTATATGGCTCGCAGGATTATATTCATTCATATGGGACTACAATAATACCATGATGGCAGTGATTAGAAAGATAAAAGAAGATGAAAATCAGGAAACAAAATAGAAGAATCCTAAAAGGATAATCAATCACGATTAGTGAGTGTTTCTGTGAAAAGGTAATCGAAATTTATCCTCTAATGTTGCCCTTAGTAGGAATTCCCAAAGCTACTTTAAATAAAAGAGGGGTAATTCTAAATTTTTTAATAATGAAGTATCTAATTTTTTCTTTGTTTTGCACTCTAATGGTGCTTTCATCATGTAATGATGATATCATTAACGAAGCTCCAATCAATCGGGTTAGCCTTGAAGAATTTTCTCAACAAAATGTTTCCTTTTTCGATGCTCGAATAAGAAGTATTAGCGAAGAAGGTTACGTAAGAGAACTCTATTTTGCTAATTTTTCAGATGAAGAACTAAGGGTTGAGAATACTTTTTTTGATGGTATTCAGTATTCTGATAATGGTGAAGGCACTGACTTAGAGGCACATGATGGAATTTTTACATCTATTGATTTATTCAAGCACAATGAACGAATACAGTACGATGAAAGAAACCTAATTCGGTCTGCACTTGAAAAGCCAATTGTTTCTCCAAATTTTATTCAAAATGAAAAACTTGCAGAATTGGAGTCAAATTATAAGTATAGAAATTTACCTAACCAAGTTCAAACCAGAACTTTTGAAGTCACTTGTGATATTACTTTTGGTGGCGGTGGATGTAATGCTTGTGATTGGTGGGGAGGAAGTTGGTGTGACTTCTGTTTTGAATTAAGCAATTGCTCTGTAACAGTTGGTTTCTAATTAATTATTTATTTAGCCACAATAAGATCAAATCTTATCTTATTGTGGCTTTTTTAATACCAAATAGAAAGGTATGCTAATTTCTAAAATAAGACAAAATCCGATAATATATTCAATATGCTTCGTGTTGTTAGTAATAATAATTCATCAAATACCACTTTATAGAATATTTGAGAATTTAGGTTTGCAATCTATAATTGCCAATTTAATTGATAAAATTTTATTAAATTTAGTCGTAATTATTATCGCTCTAAAAGAAATTAAAAAAAAGAAATTATTTGAATTTTCAGGCTTAAGTTTAAAAAAAATAGAGAATCGATATCTATACCTTATTTTAGTTTTTTATTTATTCATTTTCACAGGAGGATTTTCTACAATAAGACTATTAACCCAAGATGATTTATTAACTTTTGTTGTATTAACATTTCTTATAAAATCAATATCTGTTGGATTTTTAGAAGAAATTGTATTCAGAAGTTTAATTCAAGGGAGCTTCATGAATAAAAAAAAGTATGGAGTTTATATGTCGGTATTTATATCTGCATTGATTTTTGCATTCGCTCATATAATTAATATTCAATATGATTATATATCTAATTCTGGAGTAGCATCTCAGATTTTTGCAGCTTTTTGTTTAGGTTCTTTATTTGGTGCGATATTAATCAGGACTAAGAATATATATCCAATTATTTTAATTCATTCTGCAATTAGTTTTTTTTCTTTATTAGGAACACTATTTCCTGAATATTTTCCTGATGAAGTAAAACTTGACAAATCAACTCCAGAAATAATTGCTTCAATCATATTCTCTATAGTACTTTTTGGTTCAGCTTTTCTAATTGCATATTTTATATTAAAAAATCCAAATACAAATGATAAAACTACTGCCATCAATGTTTAAAATGTTCATAGTGGATAAACGCCACTACGCCATTTACACGAACCCACAATGAAGAAGATTATAATACATAAATCATTCACATTATGGCTAAGGGAGCCTCGTTTCGAGATGGCCTTTTTATATGTTCGGTTAATGAAACAATAAAATATATAATAATATTAAAAAATGGAATACCCTACAATAAAAGAAAGAGTTCTATAATCAGACTCCCATCTAGATCCAACATTTAAGATCTCTCTGATCATGAAATACTTGAACTCAACACTTACACCGTTAATTTTATATCCTACCCCAAATGAGAAACCTGGAGAGCTATTAATATCTTCAGATGAGAAACTTTGATTGTCTGTTCTTTCAAATTCTATCGTAGAATTTATAGCAAAATCTAGTACATAATTTGCATTAATAAAAAGCTTGGAATTTTCACTTAGGAAAAAATAATACCTAGCTCCTATTGAAGTTTCAATAGAAGTATATTTCACATCAGCTATAGATTTAGCTCCTAAACCATCAATAATTTCATTTGTTTTTTCTGAATTAAAATATTGATAGGTAGGTTCAAAAATAATTGACCATTTATTTTTATTATGAGGCAAAATATATTCAACTTCTACTCCCATACCAAAACCAAATTTACCCCCAAAATCTGTATTCTTAAAACTTCCACGAGATTTAAAAATTGATAATGAAGAATAATTTAATCTTGGTCTTATTGAAAAATTAAACCTATTTTCTTTTTGCTTTTCTCTATATATTATTGGCGTGACTCCATTACACTCATTGTAGGAAATGAAAAATTTTACCAAACTGCTTTTACTATATCTGATGTTTTTGATATACCTACCTTCTATAGTTTTACAGTTATTAAGGTTGGTTAACTGTTGTCTATATTGATTGTTTTCTTGGACTGTTTTATTCGAATTTCTATATCTTTTAAACACTAATTGATTAATCTCCATTGTTCTTGTGGAGTAAAAGAACCTATTCAATTTGCTGTCAGTATATTGATATAGATTGGCATTCCCCTCAACCAATACTTTTAAAAACATTTGTTGTTTAACAAAAGAAGGTGTTTTAAAATTACCTAGTTTGTTTAAATTATCAGTAGAATTATCGATTAGAACTGATCTTCTAATATATTTTAAACCACTTTGTACTCCAAACTCTTTAACATCAAGAATTGATGTAATTTTTGTTTCACTATTTTCAGTGAGTTTGTATTTAAATTTCTTAGGATTATTTTTCCATCCTTTGTTTTCAATTAAACAGTTAATGGTTTCGTCAGAGCTGTTAATAAAATACCCTTTTTCATAATTGATTTGAGCGTAACAATGAATACTAATCATTGAAGTGATTATAATAATAACTACCCTTCCAATTACTGAAGTGAACCTATCTAAACAAGTCATTTCAAAATTCATCATGATTATAAATTTATTTTAAGTTTAAATGCTCAAATCAACTATTCTTGATCAGATAACAAGAATGTAACTACTCAGGAGAATTCATGAACCACTCACATTAGAAAATGCTGTAAAGTTATATATTCAAATGGCAATAGCATCATTAATTTAGATGCAATCTACTGGTCATTCACCTTTTTCTATTAAACTATATCCCTGCCCCACGCTACTTGCAGCATACCATACCAGTCTTCTTTTGATAATTTAATATTACTTGCTTCTATAGCAGATTTTATTCTAGAAATTTTAGAAGTTCCTACAACTAATTTTAGGCCAGCAGGATGTTTCTGTAACCATGCCAGTAATAACTGATCCAATGTGCAGTCATACTGGTCAGCATATTTTTCTAATTTATTCTTAATTGCAATAATACTTTTATCCCCTCCTGGATTAAAAATCAAACCCCCTCCTACTGGTGACCAGATTGTAGGCTGTAAACTGTTATCCATACATTGCTCTAGTGTACCATCCTCTAAGGCCTTGGTCTGGAACAAAGATAGCTCTACCTGATTCGTTACCAGTGGAAACAAGTTATGCAGTCTATGAAACTGCTGTACCGTAAAATTAGAAACACCGAAATGCATTACCTTTCCTTGATCTTTAAGCCGCATGAATGTCTCCGCTATTTCTTGTGGCTCCATTAAATAGTCTGGCCTATGTAACAATAGTATATCTATATGCTCTCTGTGTAGTGCCTCTAGAGAACGTTCTACAGATTCTACAATATGCTTTCTGGAGGAATCATAAGATTTCACTTTATGACTAGGTCTAGCATCGGAGACCATCTTTATACCGCACTTAGTAGTAATTCGCATCCTTTCACTCAGATCAGGCCTTCCCTTCAGCACGACTCCGATCTCCATTTCTGATGTATAATCGCCATAAATATCGGCTAGATCAAAATCAACACAGTCCATTTCCAAACAAGATTCTATATATGCCTCTTGCTCTTTCACGGCTAACTTAGCACCCCACTTCCCCAGTCTCATTGTTCCTATAATGATCTTTGAAAAATCTACTCTTTCTGGCATATATCTTCAATTTTAACTATTTTATTTAATTGTAAATACCATAGTAAATTACAATAATTATTTCTCTAATAATGGCTTTAGTAAACTATAGAGACACCGCCGATGAATTGCACAAAATAATATTACAAAGCATAATGTAATTTCTAATGTTTTATTTACATTACGATGTAAAGTAATTTACATAAAATTACTGCTCGATTCACGCAATATACACTCACGGTAGATGAAATATGGTTTTGTTATTGATAATAGAAAATGTATAGGATGTCACGCATGCACAACAGCTTGTAAATCAGAACATGACGTACCTATAGGGGTCAATAGAACCTGGGTCAAGCAAGTAGAGAAAGGAAGTTTTCCAGATACCAGAAGACTATTCTCAGTTCTCAGATGTAATCAATGTACAGATGCTCCCTGCGTAACCATTTGCCCTACAGAGTCACTCTATATACGAAAGGACGGCATAGTAGATTTTGATAAAGATAGATGCATAGCCTGTAAGTCATGTATGCAAGCCTGTCCCTATGACGCCTTATATATAGATCCAGAAACAAGCACCGCTGCTAAGTGTAATTATTGTGCCCATAGAATAGATCTAGGTCTAGAACCAGCCTGCGTAAATGTATGTCCAGAGGAAGCTATTATTTCAGGAGATATGGAAAACCCTGATTCTACCATAGCAGATTTGCTAGCAAGGTATGATGTCAAAACTAGAAAACCAGAAAAAAATACGATCCCTAACGTATTCTATATAGACGCAGATGATGTATCTCTGATACCATCCTACAGCGAACCAACCAAGGACACCTTATGGAGTTCACAGCAGCATGGTGTGGGACACTTTGCCAAAGAAGCTGAAAAACTATCATTCTCCAACACGGATCTAATAGAAGAACTTGTAAAAATAAATGGTGGATTCGAAAAGGACGGAAAAACTATAAAGTCTCCTAAGACAGTAGAGGTTTTGATGGACAATACAAAAGCGAAAAATGTCTATACTACACCAAACAAAGGAATCCTCTGGGCTTGGGAAGTTTCTGCTTATGTGTGGACAAAAGCCATAGCCACAGGCGTAATTCTTCTGATTACTATAGCTACCATAACTGGAATTATAGTATCAGATACAGAATTATATATCAGTATATCGGTAGCTCTTATCTTTCTTACTCTGACAGGAATTTTACTGATCAAAGATCTTGACCAGCCTAAAAGATTTTTATACGTACTCCTCAGGCCGCACTGGTCTTCCTGGCTAGTAAAAGGAGGATACGCCATAACGGTTTTCGGAGGTCTTCTTACACTTTTAGGTCTCAGTCTATTTATGAACTGGACTGATCTTATCGTACCTCTACTTTGTCTAACAGGCTTGACAGCAATTTTAGTTTCTGTGTACACAGCCTTCTTGTTTGCGCAAGCCAAAGGTAGAGATTTTTGGCAAGCACCTACCCTAAGTTTTCATATGCTAGTACATTCATTTATGGCAGGCTCAGCCACCTTATTATTACTCTTTTCTATTTTTAATCCTAGTTGTACATGGTATAGTTTTCTAAAAAACACACTACTCATTTCTATTATTATAAACCTTATTATTCTGTCAATAGAAATATTCGGCTCACACAAAAGTGTAGATACAATTAAGGTCGTCTCCATGATTTCTAAAGGTAGATATAAAAAAATGTTTTGGTTTGGTGCTGTACTAACAGGAAATTTAATTCCCATCGCCCTACTTATTTTAAATCAAAATATAAATATGATACTAGCACTTACCAGTATTATCATTCTCATAGGTATTTACATAACAGAACATATCTGGGTAGAAGCACCTCAACGGATCACGCTGAGCTAAAATAGAAAAGAAGATGAAAAGAAAAATAAGTATAGTAGAGAAGATAGCAGAAAAGCTGAAGCTCATTCCAGACCTAGGTGCCGATAGAGAAAACACCTTAGATAGAATGTCTGTTACGGATTTAGAAAGCTTCCCGCCTATCGACCAGTGGGATCACTGGGAAGAATATGAGGCAACTTCATGGCCAAAGCGAGAAAAAAAATCTTATGCCATAGTACCTACAACTTGTTTTAATTGCGAGAGTGCCTGTGGTTTGACAGCTTATGTAGATAAGGAAAAGGGCACCATAAGAAAGTTCGAAGGCAACCCTCACCATCCCGCAAGTAGAGGGAGGAACTGTGCAAAAGGACCAGCAACGATCAACCAGATAAATGATCCCGATAGAATTTTATATCCACTGAAACGAGTAGGCGAAAGAGGTGCTGGAGAATGGGAAAGAATAAGCTGGGACGAAGCGCTCACTACGATAGCTGATAGAATCAGAAAAGCGCTCAAAGAAGATAGACAAAATGAAATTGCTTATCATGTAGGCAGACCAGGTCATGAAGGTTATGCTAACAGAGTTATACAATCATGGGGTATCGACGGACATAATAGTCATACAAATATTTGCTCCTCCGGAGCGAGATTTGGATACAATATATGGTATGGTCATAATAGACCATCTCCCGATCATGCTAATGCTAAGTTTATCCTACTCATATCTGCACATCTAGAAAGTGGACACTACTTTAATCCGCACGCTCAGCGGATTATAGAAGGCAAAATGAAAGGCGCTAAGTTAGCCACCATGGATCCTAGGTTATCTAATACAGCTAGCATGTCAGATTACTGGATGCCGAGTTATCCCGGAACGGAAGCCGCCATCTTACTTGCTATGGCAAAGATCATCCTTGAGGAAGGTCTTTATAATAGAGACTACATGGAAAATTGGGTCAACTGGAACGAATACCTAGAAAAACTAAAACCAGATATAGAAGTAACCTTTGACAATTTCATAAAAGAGATCATAAAGGAATATGCAGAATATACGCCTGAGTATGCAGAAAAAGAAAGTGGTGTAAAAGCATCAGTAATTATAGAAGTAGCAAGAAAAATAGGTGAGGCTGGAGAACGATTCTCTACGCATAATTGGCGATCTGCTGCCAGTGGTAATCTAGGTGGATGGTGTGTTTCTAGAGCCTTACACTTTCTCAATGTTATAACTGGATCAGTAGGCACAGTAGGTGGAACCTCTCCTAACTCATGGAGTAAATTTAAGCCACAGTTCCATGACGTTCCTCCAGCTCAGAAGTTCTGGAACGAATTGCATTATCCTAAAGAGTATCCACTCGCGATGTTCGAGATGAGTTTCTTACTTCCTCATATGCTGAAGGAAGGAAGAGGGAAGATGGATGTCTACTTCTCTAGAGTATTTAATCCTGTATGGACTTATCCTGATGGATTCACTTGGATGGAAGCCTTCATGAGAGAAGATTTATTCGGCTTACATATAGCCATGACACCTACCTGGAATGAGACCGCTTTCTATGCGGATCTAGTCTTACCGATGGGACATAGTGCAGAACGACATGATCTTAATAGTTATGCCACCCATTCAGGAAAATGGATAGCTTTCCGACAACCAGTTCTTAGAGAAGCTGCTAGAAGGGCTGGTAAAAAAGTAGATTTTACTTACGAGGTAAATCCTGGGGAGGTATGGGAAGAGGATGAGTTCTGGATAGAACTGAGTTGGAAAATAGATCCTGATGGAGATCTAGGTATTAGAGAACATTTTATGTCTCCATACAGAGAAGGAAAGAAAATTACAATCGATGAATATTATCAGTATATCTTTGAACATACACCGAATCTAAAAGAGACCGCCAAGGCACAAGGATTAACGGCGCTAGATTATATGAAAAAGTATGGCGCCTTCGAAGTAGAAACTCATACCTATAAGAAAAACGAAACAGTAATACCTCCAGAAAAACTAGAAGGTGCCGTCCTAGACGAAAAGACAAAGGTATACACTAAGAACGGTAAAAATATAGCCGTAGTAGTAGATGGGAAACCAAGACTTGGATTTCCTACACCTACGATGAAAAATGAATTCTATTCACAAACTATGGTCGACTGGAAATGGCCGGAATATTCGATCCCTACCTATATCAAGAGCCATATACATCAAGACGGATTAGATAAAAGCAAAGGAGAATATGTTCTCGTACCTACCTTCAGATTACCTACCCTCATACACTCTAGATCTGGTAATGCAAAATGGCTTGTAGAGATCAGTAACAGAAACCCCATCTGGATGCATCCTAAAGATGCTGCCAAGTGGGATTTTAAGACTGGAGATATTGTAAAACTAAATACAGACATAGGATACTTTATAGACAAGGTCTGGGTTACAGAAGGTATGAAACCAGGCGTTATAGCCTGCTCTCACCATCTCGGTAGATGGCGACGGGACAAAGACAAAGGCAACAGATGGGCAACCAATACCGTACGCATAGAAAATGATGGGAACGGAAAATGGAAAATGAATACTAAATCTGGAATTAAACCCTTCCAAAGTTCCGATAGCGATAGCAAAAGAATATTCTGGGTAGATGGAGGTGTGCATCAGAATATAACACATGCGGTTCATCCCGATCCCATAAGTGGTATGCACTGCTGGCACCAACGAGTAAGAATAGAAAGACCTGGTCCAGAAGATAATTATGGAGATATTCTTGTAGATACAGAAAAATCTATGGAGAACTACAGAACATGGTTAGAAATGACAAGGCCAGCACCAGGACCTAATGGACTCCGTAGGCCTATATGGTTTCCTAGACCACTAAAACCGGCAAAAGAAACATACTATATAGAAGATGAAAATGAGTAGGTCTATAAGCTAAAGTTGCCTCCCATTCCTCTGAAAGCTTTCAGTATACTATTATAAAAACCTAGAGGGCTCCGAGCGCTTTAGGTGTTCGTCCTAAAACATAACCTATACAATATGCATTATATACCTTTATAATTATCACTAATTCTTCATGTACAAATCAGTAAAATATCTTATTCCCGCTTTTGATATTAATATGGGCGGAACCATCCTTAAGCAAGCATTGCCTACTCAGCAGGTGCAAATGGTAGATCCTTTCCTACTGTTGCATCATGGTACCTTCGAATTTCAGGATCACGCACCAGCAATACAACAGGGCATCGGTCCTCATCCGCACAGAGGATTTTCTCCAGTAACTTTCATCATCAATGGAGAACTTCAACATAGAGATAGTAGAGGTAATAATCAGGTCGCCAAAGCAGGAGAGGTACAGTGGATGCATGCTGGGGCAGGAATCATACACAGCGAACGCCCTTCGCAGAAACTAGTAGACAATAAAGGCAAGCAAGAAATTATACAGATCTGGATCAACTCTCCAGCAAATAAAAAAATGATTCCGCCTAGTTACCAGTTTGTGGCTAAGGCAGATCATCCTACTTTTGCCTCAGCAGATGGTAAGATGACTACACGTCTTATTGCCGGCACCTATGCTGACCTAGAGAGCGCTATGGAAACACATAGTGATCTTAAGATCTTATGGAGTGAGGCAAATACTTCTGCTACAGAAACTTTTACCTTTGCAAGTCATTATAACACCATCCTATATCTTATAAAAGGAGAGATTAAAATTTCTGGTTATGGTCTTATAGAAAGTAAGACATTAGTTGTCTTTGACAACAATGATGAGCATATAAACCTTGTCGCCAACTCAGAAGCACAATTTATCATATTAGCAGGCGTGCCTCTAAATGAAAAAGTTGTGCAGCAAGGACCCTTTGTAATGAACTCAGAAACAGAAATCCTAGAAGCCATGAGAGACTACCAAAAAGGTAAGATGGGTGTGCTGATAGAAGAAGTTTAAATAAAAAGGGGGCTAATTAATTAGCTCCCTTTTTATTTTATATCTATTCTCTATCTTTTTTTCTACGCTTTCCCTTTTTACTACTAGACTTACCTGCGGGCTTTTCTTTTGCCTCTTCTACGACAATCTTATTTCCCTTATAATCTGCATTTTCAAAAGCCTTTACGATATCCTTTTTGACATCATTATCCACTTCAAAAAATGAGAAAGGCTTCATGATTTCTATCTTACCAAAATCAAAAGTCTTACCCTTCATAGAAGAATTTATGAGCTGCATCAATGTACCTGCAGTGATCTTATCCTTAGAACCAACATTAATAAAAAATCTAGTCTGATTCTCATTTCTTTTGTAATCCCTCTTACCACCCTTATCTCTTCTATCTCTAGATCTTACCTCACTTCTCCCTTCTCGTCGACTCTCTCTTCTACCACCTCTATCTCTACGATCTCCCCTTCGCCCTCTATCTCTGCGATCACCACGCTCCCCTCTATCTCCGCGACCATCAGATCTTCCTGAGTAATTTAGATCTCTTGCATCTTTATAGTATTGCAGAAATCTATTAAACTCTACAGAAACAAATCGCTTTATAAGATCTTCTCTAGAAAGTGAACTCAGTTTTTCTTCGATAAATGGCAGGAACCGCGCTATCTCATCTTCTTTGACATCCACTCTCTCTACCTTGTCGACTAGCTTAAATAATTGCTTCTCACAGATCTCCTCACCTGTAGGCAGTTTCATTAATTCTATATCGTTACCGATTTTCTTCTCTAGATAACGGATCTTATTTTTCTCTCTTGAGTGTATGATCGAGAGGGATATACCTTTCTTTCCTGCCCGTCCTGTTCTCCCTGATCTATGAACATAAACTTCGTTCTCATCAGGTAATTTATAATTGATCACATGTGTAAGATCCGTTACATCTACACCCCTCGCTGCAACGTCTGTCGCAACAAGTAATTGTAATTGTTTCGTCTTGAACTTATTCATCACATAATCTCTTTGTGCCTGTGACAAGTCTCCATGGATAGCATCAGAACTATAGCCATCTGCATTAAGCTTTTCAGCTACCTCTTTAGTACCCGCTCTTGTTCTACAAAAGATAATGGCATATATATCTGGATTTACATCCGCAATTCTCTTAAGTGCTTCGTATCTATCCCTTGCATTTACAATATAATACCCATGCTTCACATTCGTGGTACTCACTTTCATATCTCCCGAAGAAACCTCTATCGGATCAGTCATATATTTCTTAGCAATCTTAACCATTTGCTTTGGCATCGTTGCAGAAAATAACAACACTTGCTTCTCACTATTTGTAGCACCCAGTATTTCGTTCAGCTCTTCCTTGAATCCCATCGACAGCATCTCATCCGCCTCATCCAGAACAAGCCAATTAATATTGGTCAAGTTTAGTCGTTTTCTCTTGATAAGATCTACTGTCCTTCCTGGAGTACCCACTATAATTTGTGCGCCTCTTTTGATCTCTTTTATCTGATCAGAAATATTAGCACCACCATACACTGCAGCCACATTTACTCGTGACAGATACTTCGCGTAATCTTTGATATTCTTAGCGATCTGCAGACATAATTCTCGAGTAGGACATAGCACAATCATCTGCACCTCCTTAGAATTTTCATCTACCTTATGTAATAAAGGTAGACTAAACGCAGCGGTTTTTCCTGTACCCGTCTGAGCTAGACCTATAAGATCTCTCTCTGACGCTAACAGCTTAGGAATCGCTTTTGCCTGAATTGTTGTAGGCTTTACAAATCCCATTTCGTCTAACGCCTTTAAAATTTCCGGTCTTAGACCTGCCTCTTTAAATGAATCCATGCCGCAAAGATGAGGATTTTATCCAATATATAAGGGCTTTGTAGCTTTTTCTCGATTTCTGGTTCTCTTAGATATACTTTTAGAATACTAATGGCACATCCCGTCTCACAACGGGACCAGGCTATCCACTATAATAAGAATTTCTCAGTAGACATTCGACATAGTCGTCCCATAGTCTTCTCTCTTCGTTCAGACATGGTACTCCTTGTCTCATTGCCTACTGTTTCATCCTTATAAACGCTTCTATCCTTTGTGCAGAAAGAACATTATAAGAATCGATCGTAATATGAATCACATTTGTCTTTTCTTCTATTATACCAATTCTAGTTTAGAATGACGGTAATTATTTATTTTGATCTTTATGTTCCTTCGTTAAAAAGCCTCGCCGAACCTATGGGTTCGCCTACGTTTTTTGCCTTGATCCATTTTGAACAATTCTAAATCCTTTTCCGTCATCTAAAAATAGAAATGGTATTAGCGCTTGTTTAGCCATTTACAATTGGATATCCGTTAAGAAATGAATAAAGCCTAGCCGGCGAGGCGACGATAAATTAAGAAAAATGTTAAGTATATAGAACAATCCGAGCGATATGATGCTACGAACAGTAATCAAACTTGATTGTTTTGATGCATCTTAAATGATCTATTCAGTAGTGCTAATTATGAACGTAATGGGTAGTAATGAATCGTGAACTTAAAAAAAGCGTATACAACTTAATTTGTATACGCTTTTTTTATACCCGCTTTATATCTTAGTATTACTTAAGATCATTCCCCTAATAAGAAATATGATTTATGGCTTCTTATAGATCTACTGTAATTATTTCATAAGATGTCCTAATGGGCCTTTTACTTTCTCATAGGTATTCAGACCACACTCTAGGTATTTATAATACTCATCAGCTCCTGATTCGTAACCACGAGGCGCCGCTATGACTTCTTCCTCAGGTGTAACCATAATGTAGAGCGGTTGTGAATTTTGTTCGAAATTTATGATCTGGAAATCCGCCCACTTATTACCCACATTTCTCAATTTTTTCTGACGTGTCTTAGAGATGTAAGTTCTATCTAATTTCTTATCATCATCTACATACAAAGATATGAGGACAAAGTCATTATTCAGTTTATGTCTAATATTATCTCGCACCCAGATATGCTCCTCTGTTTTTCTACAGTTTACACACCCGTGACCTGTCATATCTATAAGTGCCGGCTTGTTGATCTCTCTTGCATAACTCATGCCTTCATAATAATCTTTGAAACAATCTATGTTGTTAGCACACTTAGAAAAAGATGGAAATCTTTTTTTCATCTCTGGATCAACATCTGGTTCTGCTAAGAAAAAATTATAATTAGAAGGTGGTGAGATGCCACTCATCAGCGCCTTAGATTCGTAACTTTTTATCGTGTCACTATATATAAACCCTGTTGCAAGATATCCTGTCAAAGCCAGAGAGGCAATGGCAAACGCCCATCGCACAGGAGATAATTTCTTTATCGGACTATCATGTGGAAACTTTATAAATCCAAACAGATAAAGTGTCATGCCTGCAAAGATTACCACCCAAAGACCCATAAATAATTCGTACCTAAGGAATCCCCAGTGATTCGTCATATCTGCTACAGACAAAAACTTAAAGGCAAGTGCCAGCTCTAAGAAACCTAGAACAACCTTGACAGATGTCATCCAACTTCCTGACTTAGGTAGGCTATTAAGTAATGCTGGAATTGCTGCAAAGATACCAAAAGGTAATGCCAGTGCTATCGAAAATCCTAACATGACAATAAAGGGTCCCAACTTACTTGTGGCCGAAGAAACAATAGCTGTTCCTATAATCGGACCTGTACAAGAGAAAGAAACCAATGCTAGTGTAAATGCCATAAAAAAGATACCTATTAAGCCACCTTTGTCAGCCATCGTATCACTCTTATTCGTCCAAGAACTTGGTAACTGTATTTCGTAAAAACCGAAAAAAGAAAATGCGAAAAAGATAAAAATCACAAAAAACGCAGTATTAGCTATCCAGTTCGTAGACAATCTATTCAGTGCCTCATCACCGAAAAATGCGGTGATCATTAGTCCTAGTGCGACATAAATAACAATTATTGAGAGTCCATATAATACACCATTTACCCATCCTTTTCGCTTCGTATCTTTTGTAAAGAAACTTACGGTAAGGGGTATCATAGGGAATACACATGGTGTAAGCAAGGCCAGCAGCCCTCCTAAAAACCCAAATAAAAATGACCAGTGTAATCCACTTCTTTCTTCCACAGTACCGCAATCTCCTAGAGGTGTCTCGTAAGTTTCTCTTAAGGTTGCAACTTCCTGATCTATATAATCACCATCTAGATTTTCCGAAATGGCAAGCACACCACTAGCTATATCACCAGCTATTGATCTTTCCTTAGCCATACCTGTTGCAGGAACAAACTCAAAATCTATAGGCTGAGGTGGTAGACAATGCGCCTTATCGCAAGCCATATATTCTAAGTATCCCAATACAGAAGCACTAGAATCTTCTACTTTTACTTTCTGCTTTATTACAAAAGGTGTACCTCCATAAAACTTAATCACATTTACATTATCAAACAATGGGTCAGGTCCCTCTTTTCTATCCCCTGTTTCTACAGGTTTACCTATAAGCTCGATACCCTCAGATTCATATTCTATATAAGTAGGTACAGGTCCATCATCATTTGTAAACATAGAATAAGCATTCCACTCAGGATGTATATCCGCTGTATAGACTAAGTTGTATTCTTCATTACCTAGATCTTCTACACTGAAATTCCAGACAACTGGATTAGAAGTACTCACCTGATCATTAGGTTTTACAGAACTAGAGCTACTATTATTTAACTTCTCCGTGTTCTTTAGGTCAGCTTCTTCAGCCGCTGCTTTCTTTCTTACCGCACCCGCAGTACCAGAACTTGCTACTTCTTTGATAGCAGATTTCGCATTTTTCGCCGTAGGCGTAACTGCTTGTACTTTTTTCTTAACTTGCTTTATGTTTTCAGGAATTTTTACCTGATCTTTTCTATTAATATTACTTGTTTTACTATCTGTACTGGCTGTACCAGATGGCGCAGGCTTACCTTTAGCTTTTTTAAAACTAAAAGAAAAATCTACATCTGTAGGTGGAAGACATTTACTCTTATCACACGTCATGAAAGTGAGATAACCCTCTAGCGGTTTTGAGTAGTCTTTTACTTTTATCTTTTGCTTTATAACGAAGGGTTCGTCAGATAAGAACTTTATAACATCTAGTTCGAATATTTTATCAAAACCCTCTTTCTTTTTTCCTGACTCATTTGCCTTTCCTATTTTTTCTATTATTTCGCTATTATCATAATCTATAGAAGTAGGCACTGGTCCTTCGTCATTAGTAAACTGAGAATAGACCGTCCAGCCCTTGTCTATGGTGGCCGTATATACCAGATTATACTCATCATTTCCAAGAGCCTCTGTATCGAAAGACCATTTTACCGGTGTCAAGATCTGAGCCTGCAGGATGAAGGAAGTGAATAGGAATAAAAAACTTACTTGTAGGAAACGTAGCATGTTATGTGTAATTCTTATATTGAAAATATTGTTTTAGCTTGTTCTTTCGAAATTAGATCTTTATTTCAAATGGGACATCTTGCGGCGGTAAACATTGATGTCCGTTGCAGGTCATAAATCTAATTTGGCCCTCTAATACTGATTTCTCATCTGATAGCTTAAGCTTTTGCACAAACTTTGCCGAATTTTTAAAACTTATAACTTCCAGTTCGAAGAGGGGGTCTAGACTGACTAGTGCCTTTGTGAGTTCTTCCACCTCTCCCACCCTAGTATACGCAGTAGAGGGAATAAAAGAAAATGCTGTTGGTACAGGTCCCCCTTCAGGTGTATGTTGTGAATATAATTTCCACTTATCCTTTATCGTTGCATGAAATACAATCTCCACCATATCACCCTCTATCATACCCTTTGTTACCTCCCAGTTCACAACCTTTGGAGCCTGAGCAGATAACACATTTGACATCGTAATCATCATATACAATAAAAGACTTATTCCTATATTCTTCATTATTTATTTTTTAATGAACTCAAATAACGTTGATTTTATCGAAATAAAATCTGTTCTTTAAGCTGATTAACAATGTTTTAAGACAAAAAAGTATGCTAGTGAATCTTTAGCGTAATTCTAAGGTACATTTTATACAATCCTTAACAAAACCATAGGCTAAGGGAAAGTTCAACTAATCAGGAAATGGCATGAAAATAATAAGCCTATAAGAGATAAGGCTAGTAATTCCGAAAATGCTATATTCCTTATATTCTGAATCAACATACTGAGCATAATAGACAGTGGAAAAGCTAAGATAAGCGTATGTAAAATATCTAGTTTAGACCAGAAAAAGACGGTAGGAATACTCATAATAAGTATCCAATAGAGCACATCGATCTTCTTTTCTACTTGGATTCCTTTCTTAGCGATTGCTCCCCGGTAGTACAGGACATTAATAACCACTAAAGCGGCTAAAATCGCCAAAATGACAAATCCCTGCTGGCTTCCAGAGAATATATTAGACGGTATCGTAAAATTATCTAGTACATAAGCTGAGACAAAACCCTCAAGCTTATCTGTATACAATAGCCAGTATACGAGTAAGATAAGCGTAGACGCAAAGCCTACAAATAACTGTACACGTTCTAATATATTGTAAGATCTTATAAGCAGTAATGCCAGTGAGCAAAGTAGATACATAAAGATAAAGGGCAGATACATTAATACAGCGACACTCAAGAACAAACCAGCATTAAAAATATTCTTTGCTGCATTTGGATTTTTGTACGTCTTAAAAAGCTCGCCTATCGCAAGAATAAAAAATGTATTAGCAAGAATAAGCGGGTGAAATTGCTGAAACTGTGGTACAAAACTCATGATCAATATGTAAAAAAAAGCAGGTAGATAATTAGGACTACGCATGAGTTTATTTTTCAGCGCCATCCTGTTCACCATAATTGCTTGGATATAGATGAGAAAAATCGATAAAATGACTCTTAAAGTATCCGTACCTAATAAATTATATATAGCAGCAAATACAGGACTGTCAGAAGCACTTAACTCGTAGCTCAATGGCCTGATAATACCCACAATTCTGACCACTATGGCGAGTCCCGCTAGAAAGAAAGGACTTAGAAATAGATTTGTTTGTAATAGACTAATCAATTATTTTTATACTTTGCTATACTAACAAATATACTATAGAATAATCGATATGTGATGGTGATTAAGGTTTTTTAAGTTCTTATAATGATATGGAACATTAGTTATATTGACATACTAACATAAAAACTTCTGTGCTTACTTTCCAGTTACGCGCATTACGTACAGCTACAATTATATTAATGTCAATGATAGATCGTACAATTTACAAGCATAAAAAAGCTTTTTTTCAAAGAATAGAAAGAGAATCAATCTTTAATAAACCTAATCGAATAATTATATGTTAACAACACTGTTAAGTAGATATGCCGATTTATCAGCTTAGATGAGTGTTTTAAATGAATAATTTTACTGTGCTTTACTATATGGATCCTATTAAAAGACAAGAAAAGAGCTTCATTCCGACCAAGTACGGGGAATTTGACATGTATGCCTATGCGGCTCATGCACAGGAAAAAATGCCTCACCTTGCCCTTAGTTCTAGAAGTCTAGATATCACAGACTCTGTCTATCTCAGAATTCACTCTGAGTGTATAACTGGTGATCTGTTCTCCTCTCAGCGGTGCGACTGCGGAGAACAATTAGATGAATCCCTAAGAATCGTACAGCAAAAAAATGGTTTACTAATCTACCTAAGGCAGGAAGGCAGAGGGATCGGTATCATAAATAAAATGAAAGCTTATAACCACCAGGATGAGGGACTAGATACCATCGATGCCAATACTAAGCTAGGATTCAAATCTGATGAACGGCAATACGATCATGCCATAACCATTATAAAAGATCTAGGAATAAGCTCTATCCGTCTGATAACAAACAATCCAGAAAAAATAAATTCATTTGTCAATTCGGGTATAGAAGTTATAGAAAGGATACCTTTAATCATAGAAGCTAATTCAGTAAACAGGTCTTACCTTGACACTAAGAAAAATCTAATGGGGCACCTTATGCAAGAATAATATGTCAATAGCTAACAGACACCGATACAAAACAAGAAGGGAAAAGAATGCAACAGTTCTTCGTAACATCAAGGTTGCAGTAATCATAGCATTAATTGCTGGCGTGGTCTATGTCATTAAAAACCGAGTATATCTTATGGATTACTTCCAGACGTACTTCTATTAATAAACTTCTTTCTTTTTTGCAATTTCTAGAAACGTTTCTTTTTCTAGCGTATAAGCGATAACTAGATACAAGATTAGTAGTGTTGTATTACTGAGATACTTTGCCGCATCGGAAACCCCTAAAGATACCATATACTTACTAACAAATATAACAAGGACTGCCAGTCCCATATAGAGCAGCATTCTGCCGATCGGGTAGGCAATAGGAAAATATACTCTTCCTGTAATATACCCAGCTATCGCCATAAAAAGGAAACATGCAAAACCTGCCCAAGCAGAAGCGACATATCCTATTTTCGGCAAAAATATTATACTTATAACCAAGGTTATTATTGCTGAAATAATCGAAATAATTGCTCCTATATAAGTCTTATCCTTAAGCTTGTACCAGATGGAAAAATTATAATATAACCCTAAAAATAGATTAGCAAATAACAAGATGGGTACGATGTCCGTATATGCTCTATAATCTTTTCCGATCAACTGTAACGCGAGATCTAAGTACAGCAAGATAACTAAGAGTACGATACTCCCTGCTATTGTATATACAAGAGCAATACGCCCAAACAAGTCTGTATCAGAGGAAGCTTTATAATTTTTAAAAAAAAAGGGTTCCGCAGCATAGTTAAATGCATAGGTGAACAAATTAAGAAATATAGCAAGCGAGGCTGGAGCAGCATATTTCCCTGCCTCTGTAAGATTTTCACTGAAGTTACCATCTAAGAACATACGTTGTAATGGTGCTGCGAAAGCAGTGTTAATATTTCCCGCTATGCCTACGACGATAAGCGGTACAGAATACAGCAGCATCTTTTTCCATAACTGCAGATCAAATTCTAATTTTTGTTTTAGCAACTCAGGAATGACGAGTAGAAATACTAAAAAACTAGCTATGAGATTAGCAATGAAAACATAATCTAAGGGTATACGAGGATGAAATATATCATCTACTACGGGCACCTTTTCTATACCCATCCTAGGCAGAATTTCTAGAAACAAGAAAACCAGAACCACCGTCATAATGACATTAAAAAGCTTCAACACCATAAAAAGCCATGGCCTATTCTCTAATCTAAACTTAGCAAAAGGTAAGGCAGCTAATGCATCAAATCCCAAGATCAAAGCAAACCACTTAACATAGTAAGGTTGCTCTTTATATTCGATTAATGCCGCAAAGCTATCTGAATAGAAAAACAGTATGCCTACAATTATAGTCGTCGTAACTAAGAGTGGAAGCATAGCTGTACTGAAAGATTTCTGAATACCATCTTCCCTACTGCCAAATCTAAAAAAAGCCGTCTCCATTCTCAGCGTCAATATCACGATAAGGATCGTAGCATATGCATACAGCTCTTTGTACATCCCGAAATTCTCCTGATCAGGAAACTTATAGGTTAGGTATACTGTAAATACTACATAGTGTAGTATTCTAGGAAAGATAGAGCTCATTCCGTAAATAACCGTTTCCCCCGCGAGTTTTCTTATCAACGACATATTAGAATCAAAAATAAGATAGAAATATTATAAAAAGCTGTAATGTGTAAATTATTACCATAAGCTGAGAAGATAGTTGTAAGGTATTGCCAAATTAATGATTAGTCCAAGGTGTCGTTTAGCAATCTAAAAGCCAATTAAAATAGTCCATACAAATAAAGTTTTTACTCATAATTTATGTAAATTTGAAAAATTGTAGCACGACTTTATCATTAACAATATCTATTAGCAAATGAAATACTACTATAGTTCTCAGAAAGACACGAATGAGTCAAAATATTGGGCAAGTCCCTACCTAAGAGGCACAGCAATGCTATTATGTCTAGTTGCTTTTTATTTTATTAACAAACCTATCTCTGTGTTCCTGTGTTTAATTTTTGCTATTGTTTTTTTTGTCATACAATATGCCATACATAGATATTTATCAGTTGGTGAAGATTTCATATCCATAAAGAATGATAAGCTATCCTGGAAATCGGGAAAAGATAAAAAGAAAATAAATCTAAATAGCGTCTCCAACTGGCAACAAAAAACGAGTCATTTTTTATTAATTACTCATACTGGTGATAAACATTTGGTACCTTCTTTTATTATCGAAAATAAAGGCAAATTTGAAGAGTTGATTTCTCTACTAAATGTTAGGCTTTCTGAAACCTAGCATTTCTGTAGCATCAAAATGTTTCAATATATTTTCCTAGCGAACTGTAATCCTTTATTATAAATTTATGTTTTTTACCACTTTGCATTAAAGAGGTGCAGTGAAGATAGAAAATCCTCCTTCATAAATATTTTCGCGAAAAATTAGGAATACTGAATAATATAGCAGAAGTTTGTATCATGACAAAAAGTTACTTCAACGCATATTTTAGCTATTTTTATTTCTGGAAGGAATAAGAGCTTCATTGTATGCATTGAAATAAAAAATAAAATTTTAATACAAAGGAGCTCTAGATTTAGAGCTCCTTTTTTTATGCCAGTATATGATTATTGCAGAAGCATCAAGATTAGGGGAAACAAAAACATACTACTTTGCGCAGAAGTTAGCAGAGATACGCAAGCTCAATGCTGATGGACAGAATATAATCAATCTGGGTATCGGTAGTCCTGATATGCATCCCGATCGTGATGTAATCTTAGCTCTAAAAACTGCAGCAGAGGACACTACAAATCACGGCTACCAAGCGTACCGTGGTATCCTAGAACTCCGCGAAGCCTTTAGCTTGTGGTATACTAAAAACTTTAACGTAGATCTGAATCCAGAAAATGAAATACTTCCGCTTATAGGATCTAAGGAAGGCATCATGCACATCAGCATGGCTTTCCTTAATCCTGGTGATCAGGTACTAATTCCAGATCCAGGCTACCCAGCTTATGCCGCTATTTCCTCAATATGTGGTGCTGAAGTTATTCCCTACAAACTCAGAGAAGAAAACAACTGGTTGCCAGATATAGAGCAGATGAAAAAGATGGATTTTTCTAAGGTTAAGATCTTATGGATAAACTATCCCCATATGCCTACTGGAGCCTCAGGAAATTTAGAAACACTAAAGAAATTAGTAGATCTAGCACATAAACATAGGTTTCTTATCTGCCATGATAATCCGTACAGCTTCATTCTAAACAAAAATCCTCTGAGTATTTTTCAGGCGGACCCTGCAAAAGAGGTCTCGCTGGAACTCAGCTCACTTAGTAAAAACTATGCAATGGCTGGCTGGAGAATCGGTGTTCTATCTGGTGCCCCTGCTTACATAGATACCGTACTGAAGTTTAAAAGCAATATGGATTCGGGAATGTTTAAGCCTATGCAACTAGCAGCTATAAAAGCCTTAAGTCTAGGTTCAGAATGGTTTACAAATATGAATCGCACCTATGGGAATAGAAGACTACTAGTTTACAACTTGCTAGACCTATTAGGAGCAACGTACCAGAAAGACACATCAGGACTTTTTGTTTGGGCTAAGGTACCAGAAGGTTTTCGAAATGGAATAGAATGTGCTGACCACTATCTATATAATCATAGGGTTTTCATCACACCTGGCAGTATTTTTGGATCTCAAGGGAAGCAGTATATCAGAATTTCTCTGTGTCAAAAGAAAGAAATTATCCAACAAGCAATAGAAAGATGCAAATAGGAATAATCGGAATAGGACTTATAGGTGGCTCTATCGCTAAAGACCTTTACAACCAGATAGGGATAGAGGTAATAGGATATGATACCTCTCCTTCACATTGTGAAACGGCACTGCATCTACAGCTAGTCCACCGAATAGAAAGCATAGAGTATATTACAGAAAAATGCGAAACCATTATCATAGCCGTACCGGTAGACATTATAGCTAATATACTACCTCTTATTCTAGATAAGATATCAGATAAGCAGCTTGTACTGGATGTAGGTTCTACGAAACAAAAAATATGTGCTAAAGTAAAAGCACATCCCCGACGAAATAGATACGTAGCAGCTCACCCTCTAGCTGGGACCGAATTTTCTGGACCTGAAGCGGCGATCAGTGGTCTGTTTAGAAATAAGAAAAACATTATTTGTGAGCGGGCATTGAGTGCCAAAGACGCGGTAGATCTAAGTCTGAAAATATTTCAAAGCTTAGGTATGCATACCTATTTCCTAGGACCACAGGAGCATGATAAGCATCTTGCTTATGTGTCTCATCTATCACATGTCAGTTCATTTATGCTAGGACTCACGGTTCTAGATCTAGAAAAAGACGAAAAACAAATTTTTAACCTAGCTAGTACGGGTCTGACTTCTACTGTCAGATTAGCTAAAAGTTCGCCTAAGACCTGGTCCGCTATATTCGAAAATAACTCTGAATATGTGGAGGAAGCCTTGGAAAACTATATTTCACACTTAGAAAATTTCTTACAATTACTAAAACAAAAAGACACTAAAGCTTCTTACCAACTTATGGAAGAGGCAAACGATATTAAAAGAGTATTAAATGGCATCGTCGCCGAAAAGTGATAAATTATGACAACAGAAACAAAACAACAGCCGAGAGTTACCTGGCTAACGAAAGAGAAAAGACCGATCGTTATTGCAGGTCCTTGCAGTGCTGAGACAGAAGAGCAGGTAATACAAACCGCGCTCAGACTAAAAAAAACAAATAAGGCAGATATCCTAAGAGCAGGTATCTGGAAACCTAGAACTAGACCCAACTCATTCGAAGGCGTAGGTACGAAGGGACTCCCCTGGTTACAGAAAGCTAAAGAACTGACTGGTATGCCGGTCACTGTGGAAGTTGCAAAAGCGAAGCATGTGGAAGTGTGCCTAGAATTCGGAATAGATATCCTGTGGATAGGCGCTAGGACAACTGTAAATCCTTTCGCTGTGCAAGAGATTGCTGACGCACTGAAGGGAGTAGACATACCTGTTCTTGTCAAGAATCCGATCAATCCTGATCTTGCCCTATGGCTAGGAGGCGTAGAACGACTAGAGAAAGCAGGCATAAAAGAACTGGGTGCCATCCATAGAGGTTTCTCTTATAGCGGAGAAAAGTTCTATCGCAATAGACCACAGTGGCAGCTTCCGATAGAATTTATGAACAGAAGACCAGAGATCCCTATGATCGGTGATCCTAGTCATATCTGTGGCAGAAGGGATATACTCCAAGACGTAGGACAGAAAGCTATGGACTTAGATTTTGATGGACTGATGATAGAGGTACACATAGATCCAGATAATGCATGGAGTGATGCTAAGCAGCAGATAACACCAGAAGTTTTCGGCGCTATGGTAACGGAAATGGTGCTTAGAGAAGATAGAGAAAACGAACTGCCTATCCAGACAGAACTAGATCATCTCAGACAAGAGATTAAGAATATAGATGATGAGGTTATAGAAATGCTGGCTAACAGAATGAAATTTGCTCAAGAGATCGGTCAGTACAAAAAAGATAATAATATCACCATCTACCAGAGTAAGCAATGGACAGAAAAACTAGAAAGATATTCTAAGTTTGCTCAGACGCACGGACTTAGCGAAAATTTTATTAAGCAGTATTTAGAATCTGTGCATTTAGAAAGTATTAATCAGCAGGAGCAAGTGTTTAAGCAAGGGTAAGTAGAGTTACGCTTCTAAAATAATAATAAGGGGATGACATGTATATGTTCATCCCCTTATTATTGCGAACAATTCCAAAGCACAGCATTTTAATACCATTTCTATTTTTAGATGACGGAAATGGATTTAGAATTGTTCAAAATGGATCGAGGCAAAAAACGTAGGCGAACCCATAGGTTCGGCGAGGCTTTTTAACGAAGGAACATGAAGAACAAAATAAATAATTACCGTCATTCTAAACGAGAATTGGTATAACAAACCAATTGATTCCCAAATCTCGAAATAGAAGAATGCTAAAAATTTGTCTATAAACAAAAAAGATCTCTGCTTTCGCAGAGATCTTCTATATATAACTTAAGATATTTTAAAAGATTAGTTGAAAGGCATTACCAATTCATCTCCTTTGTTATCCACTAATATCTGTGTTACGTCGATTACAGTAGTTGTCGTACAAATAGTATCCGTTACTATTGCGTCTATCTTATCCGATACACTTGCAAAGTATGATGGCACCTGAGGCATTGTCCCAACTCCATCTTCACTTACATTATCATTTATTAATTGTTCTGTAAGTCCTACTATTAGCTTCACCCCCATATCTACCATTCTAAGACCTTCTGCAATAAATACTTCTTGTCTTGTTCTATATAATAGATATAAAGCCTCGTTCTCTGTAGACACAGCGTCAATATCCTCTTGTGTCATAGAAGTTCCGGATATTTCTGGAATAGAAACTGGCCCTGCTAGTCTATCAAGTACCAATCCTGATCTTCCATTTACTACATCACAAGTCGAATCAGGTCTTGTCCCAGGAGCAAAATGCGTTCTTCCTTCTACAGAGTCATCGAACGTTTTTACAGGTCTAGTCTGGATTAAAGCTAATAAATCCGACATCGTCGTTTTAGCTCCACTAAGATCTCCACCCGCTATCATTCCTTCTATGTTTATCATCATAGCCTCCTCAGCTTTTAGATAATGAATAGAAGGATCTTCCGCCGCTGATTCGAAAGAATACTTAGGATCTAAAAAATCTAAGGTAGGTAGTGGTTGTAAATCATCAAAAGATCCTCTTTGAAAAAGTGCACTTTCCATAACATTTACGGGTCCTTCTGTCTGATCAAATCTTGCAAATCTTGTAAAATCAGGAGATAATGCAAGTGCTGCAGATGCAGAACTCATTGCTTCTGCTCTATTTCCAAGTAGGTAATTACCTCTAGCTTTAGCTAAGTGATACTCTGCCTTTGGATTTAAAGCGATCGCAGCATCAAAAGAAGAAATTGCATTACGGATATTATCCTTATCACCGGTTGGTGCCTCCCCTTGAGTATCTGGTAACGCAATAAAATACATTCCAGAATATAGACTTGACATTCCGATAAAGAAATTATACTCTGCTTCAGTTGATACCTCATAATTAGGATCTCCAGGTCCTACACTGTTTAGTCCAAAACTTCCCATTTCTCTTAGACGATGTAGAGCAAATTGAAAATCCTCTACGTCATTATCATTGTTTGTAATATTAAGACCATCTAAAAACTGATTATAAAAAGTCTGATCATTCATATAGTTATCAGACGTAAGTTCTGCGTTGATGACAACTTCATTGATAACATTTGATAATTGTCTTTCCATTCCTGACAACCATATTCTAGAGGAATTCAGCTGTCCTACAACAGATGTTTCAGATAGGTTGGGATTTTCCACCGCTGTAAAATCTGTTAATTCTCCACATGACGTTGTCATGAAGATTACTAAAGTATATATTAATATTTTTTTCATCTTTCTAATTTTAAAATTGAATTTTAACAGATCCGATAATTTGTCTTGGCGCTGATTCTGTTCCATAAGCGAATCCTCCAGAAGAGAATCCATTTTGATCACCTATTCCAGAACCAGTAACTTCTGGATCAAAGCTAGCTGCAGTCCAGTTAAATGGATTCGTCAATGTTAGTCCTACTCTTAACCCTGAAACTTTATCTCCTAATACATTCCCGAACTCATACGCCGCTCCTATATTTCTAACTTTTACAAAATCAGAAGGATCTGTAAAGAAGTTTACTACATTAAAGAAAGGCTGAGCTTCCAATTCCTCTGGCACTCTTCCTGAATCATCAACACCTCTTAAATATCTAAGCAATAATGATAGATCTACATTTGTACCTCCAAACTGATAATCACTAGTAGCATATAAACTAAAATTCCCGAAACTGTAGTCTAGTCCGAAAGATCCAAACTTAGGAGCAAATGAACTTCCTAAGAACGTATTAGGCTCAAAAGTGTATGTTCCATCATCCTGAAGTACAGAAGCTGTTCCTCTTAAGAATCCTAAAGACTGTCCTTCTTCTATCCAAGAACCTATCACATTAAATCCACCTACAACAAATGGCGGTGATCCTCCTGCGTTAGATACTTCATTATTATTCACATTGTAGGAAGCTCTAAAATTCAAGTTATGTTTTCCACTTCTTATAAGATTTGCATTCAATGCAAATTCAAAGCCTGTGTTTTTGATTTCTCCGATATTTGTAATCTGAGCTAACTGACCACTGGAAGGAATATTATTAGGTGTAAATAGTGCATCTACTGTAAGCGCATTATAATAAGTAGAACTTAAGTTTAATCTATAATCAAACAAGTTAAAATCTATTCCCACTTCTGAAGTTTTCACTCTTTCTGACCTCAACAATCTGTTTCCAGGATTATCAAATCTGAATGAAGGGTTTCCTAAGAAAGACTCTAAAGCGAAGGTCTGATCTTGAGAAAATGGCTGAGCAAAGTTTGTTGCTTCACCATAGTTCGCTCTCACTCTTACATTAGAAAGTAGTTGATTTATTTCACCTGAGTTATACACGATACCTATTTTAGGCAAAAACTGAAACCCAACATCTGCTCCAGCAGAAGTATTCTTATCTAATGTTCCTCCAAACTCAAGGAAAATCTTATCCTTGAAACCAATATTTTCTAGAAAATAAAATCCATAGTTCGCATTTTCTAGTGCAAAATCTGAAGATGTTTTTTCAGCAAAATTATTTACAGAACTCGTTCCATCTACACCACCTGATGCTCCTAATAATTCCTGATAATCGTTAGTTCTGAAAAAACGAGCACCTGCTGTTGTAATAAAGGATAGGCTACTTAGTTCCGTTTGATTTGTAATGTTCCAGTCGACAGTGGTCGTAAATGCATTCCTTAATGATCTATTAAGATAAGCTTGATCTGTCGTTCCCTCACCTAAGGCACCTACTTCAATTTGGAATGCATTAGATCCTACTTCTTGTTGTCTCGAATTTCTATTCTCAATTCCTACGGTTAAGTTAGTTGTGAAATCATCAAGAAAAGAGTAAGTAATTTTATTACTAGCCGTTAATCTGTTTACTCTTTGAGTAATATCAGTTAATGGACCTCTTGCTCTCATAGATGTTCTAATTACGTCCCACTCTTCCGTGGTTAAAGAATCTAAGTTACCAAAGGCTCCACCTTCTGCTGCAGAAAATCTAGAGAAACTAGTATTTGCGTTATAATCTAGATTGTAACTAAATCCAGTATAGGAGAATGAACCTTGGTAAGTAAGATTATCAGCCATCTTAGAGTTAAATCCAAAGTTAAAACTTCTCTTATATTGCTCATTAAGATCATTGAATCCATCATCTTGGTATAAACTTCCTACAAAATTGTAAGAGAATTTTTCTGTTCCTCCAGAAAGTCCAGCCTTGAATTCAGAAAGGCTGCCTGGTTCAAAAAGTGCTTCCCCTGTTCTATCATATTTTAACCACTTGTCTTCTGCGGTGATGGTACCTAATCTAAACTCTACAAAAGGAGTAGTTCTTCCTAATTTACCTTTCTTAGTTATGATCTGAATTACACCATTCGCAGCATCTGCCCCGTATAATGTAGTTGCAGCTCCTCCTTTAATGTATTCTATTTTCTCAATTGACTCTACAGGAATATCTGCAAGAGCAGAAATATCAGCTCCACCCGTTCCTATTCCTAGTTCAGGATTAGAGTTCAGGTTATCTACCCTTATACCATCTACAATAATAACTGGCGTAGATGATCCAGAAGCAGATATAGGGCCCCTTGTTCTTATAATTGCTGAAGTTCCTGGCTGACCAGAACTTAGTCTAATCTGAGCACTTGGAGCATTACTTTGCAGTAGTTGATCGATTTGATTTGAAGGCAACTTATCTACATCCGCTGCATCTATTTCATCTACAGTTGTAGATAGTCTCTTTTTAGATATACCTGCACCTGTTCCTGTTACGACGATCTCGTCAAGTAGCGCTCCTGTCGCCAGAACGATATCAGCTGTACTTACATCACTTACAGAAACTTCCTGTGTTGTAAATCCAGCGTAAGATACTTCTAACATATCATACCCTTCTGGTACGGTTAATGAATAATTACCGTCGATATCCGTAATCGTTCCGGTGGATGTGCCTTTGACAATAACATTGGCACCAATTAATGGAACCCCTGAGGCATCCTTAATTGTACCATTTACTGTCTTTTGCGCAAATACTGCAGCCGAAGCTAAAAACAGTATGAGTACAATTGTACTTAGTTTTTTCATAGTATTGGTTTTATTAAATTAATTTCTAACGTGTTTGTAAAATGTTCCTTTTATATGTAGTAGGATCTTTCACGGATGAAAGGTCGTGAAAAATTAAGATTAATTTAAGATTTAACGATGAATTTCACGGATAAGCTGCTCATTTATTTTCTGCAGTTTACTCTACTATGACAATTTATGCTCTTAATGTTTTGATTTTAAGCAATTTATATGTTTAAAGATATTGTTAGCTACAAATACCATATAATATTATTTAATCGCTTTTGTGACCAAGTTTTGTCTTCCTACAATTTACAATGCACTTGGCTATCACCATAGATTTCCGTTATTTGACATAAATATCATCTCTCTAAGTACCTAGGCGCTTTTCTATGCAAGGTGGCTTGCTCATAACTATAGGCTATAGAGATAAGGCGTCCCTCATCATACGCCCTTCCGGAAATAGAAATTCCTACAGGTATGTCCTCTATAAACCCCATAGGTACCGTAATGCTCGGATAACCAGACCATGCCGCCGGAGAAGAACTACCTCCTAAATACTTATCTCCATTTACTAGGTCCGTTTTCCAAGCAGGGGCTCCAGTAGGAGCTATTATAGCATCTAATCCATGCTTGTCCATCACCCGATCCATACCTCCCGCTCTAGCTTGTTCCAGCAAAGAAGCGAGTGTTGTCTTATAGTCTTCACTATCTAAGTCATCCATAGCTTGTGCTCTTTCTAAGTATACCTGATCAAAGTACTGTAACTCCACATCGTCTTGCTTATTAAAGGCGATCAATTCTTCTAGATTTTTAATTTTCGCTTTGTCTCCTAGCGATTCGAAATACTTATTGAGTCCATCTTTATACTCATATAGCATTACCTTAAATGACTTACCCCCCGTAGACGGGTCCGCTATTTCCTCTATTTCTATTACTTCTGCACCGAGCTCTTTCATTTTCTCTACAGCTATAGCACAGAGAGAATCTACGCCAGCATCATACCCCATAGAGCCTACAAATAAACCGATCTTTTTTCCTTTCAGTCCATCAGTCTTAAGAAAAGGGGTGTAATATTTATACGACCTACCTTTACTTTCTAGAGTTTTAGCATCTCGACTATCTACACCTGTAAGAACACCTAGGCATACCGCTGCATCTGTGACCGATCTAGCCATCGGTCCACCCGTATCTTGTGTCCAACTTATAGGAATAATACCTGCTCGAGATATAAGACCAACGGTAGGTTTTATACCCACTACCCCATTTGTGTGCGCGGGACAAACGATCGATCCATTCGTTTCCGTACCTATTGCAACAACACAAAGATTTGCAGAAGCGGCAACACCAGATCCTGCGCTCGATCCACAGGTATTTCTGTCTAAGATGTAAGGGTTTTTAGATAAGCCACCCAGACCGGACCATCCACTAGTAGAATTTTCTCCACGGAAGTTTGCCCATTCGCTTAGATTAGCTTTTCCTAATATTATCGCTCCAGACGCTCTCAGTCTTTCCGCAATCCAGCTATCTTGTAATGGATAAGAATTTTCTAATGCTCTAGAGCCAGCGGTTGTAGGCATATCATGGGTGTCAATATTATCTTTTAAGACGACCGGAATCCCGTGCATAAGTCCTCTACTTTTTCCCGCTTTATATTCTTTGTCTAATGCTCTTGCCGTTTCTAGCGCTTTAGGATTTACATACAATATAGAATTTAGATGAGGACCTGACTGATCTATTTCCTTTATCCGATCCAGATAGGTCTGGACAACTTGTTCTATAGAATAATGACCTTCCTTATAACCTTCCTGTAATTGTAGAATAGTGATTTCTTCTACTTCTACATTTTTATATTCTGCAGTTGTAGTTTGTGTTTGCTTACACGCTAAAGCCAGTTGTATTCCGACAAAAATAATGAGCATCTTCTTGTACATATCTCTTTATTTATTTTATACCAATTCTAGTTTAGAATGACGGTAATTATTTATTTTGTTCTTCATGTTCCTTCGTTAAAAAGCCTCGCCCTACCTATGGGTTCTTTGCTAGCCCGCCCGCTTAGCGCTGTGCCTGCCGTATGCAAGGAGGCAGGGTTCTCTTATTTAAAGCACTATCGTACTTTATTCGACTACGTCGAACTCATTCGTTCTTGCCTTGATCCATTTTGAACAATTCTAAATCCTTTTCCGTCATCTAAAAATAGAAAAGGTATTACATATAATCACCTTACCCACTTACGAAATAATCCTAGATAGTATAATTTACCATTGCATAAATCCGTGTAGATTTAATGTACAAAATATAGAAAGACTTATACTAATACCAATTCTAGTTTAGAATGACGGTAATTATTTATTTTGTTCTTCATGTTCCTTCGTTAAAAAGCCTCGCCGAACCTATGGGTTCGCCTACGTTTTTTGCCTTGATCCATTTTGAACAATTCTAA
>Ga0209187_1001013_pt1 | contig 37140 bp, 37 predicted proteins | sample BantaG_FD_187430 | JGI IMG/M metagenome (GOLD analysis project Ga0209187, IMG submission 187430) | Marine algal microbial communities from Bantry Bay, Ireland - BantryBay_4 metaG (SPAdes) (version 2) | ecosystem: Host-associated > Algae > Red algae > Unclassified | place: Bantry Bay, Ireland...
GTAGCTTCGTTTTAAAATGGTGCTAAACGCCAACATCCCGATAGTTATCGCGGACGCATCAAGTGCGGAATGACGACTTGCTTTTTGGTGGGTGTCGTGGTGCTTGTTTTTCGGCTTTTTGACTTGGGTGGCTATTGTGGTTTGTTGGTGTGCGGCTTTTTGTTCATTTAAATATTTAGTCAAAAAACCGCGAAGGCAGGTATTACCGTTAAATGCTAAATGGATTCACAATAGTTGTCTGTCCGACGACCAAGCCATTGTGCATATCTTCTGAATAGAGAAATTTGCAATTTGTCTTCACGGCTGCCGCAACTATCAGGCTATCGTACCAACTAAATTGATAAAGTTCTTTCAGGTTTAAAGCTTCAAAAGTCAGGTCTTTTGTAAGTGGAAGGCAGTAGGTGCTTTGTTCGATTTGAGTTAAAAAATCCTGCGTATCGGCTCCGAATATTTGTACTTTCGCATGAGTACATTGGCAACTTCATTAAGCACTTGGGCGGAGGAAATCAAGATTGAGGGATTTAACAGTAAGTTGTTTAGTGTGTTTTGTTTGGCGACATCATCCGGTGTGTTAGATTGTATGGCTAAATACACCCACAGGTTGCTATCCCAAAAGATTCTATCTGGCATGGATTTCTTCTCTGGTCATAAATTCGATTTTATCTACTTTGACCGCTTTGTTTTCAATAAAATTCTTTAGGTCTTGCAGATTTTTTTCTTTGCCGGCTTTGGTGAATTTTTGTTGTTGGGCTTGGATTTCTTGATTGATTTCTTCCACTGTTATGTCAGAAAATTCCGCTTCTTTGAGTTCTTCATTGAAGTCGTTTTTTTTAATCAAATATTCCAAACGAATACGCTCTATCAAGCCCAATAAGACATCTTTATCTATCGCATTTTTGTCGATGCTCAATAGATATGTTGTATCGTTGGCTTCTAAATTGATTGCTTTCATAGCTTAAAGATAGTGGTTTTTGAAGGGATTCGCAACGACCTATCCAGAAAATATGACAAAAACAAAAAAACACCTCAATCAACGATCATTCAGAATGACGACTTGCTTTTTGGTGGGTGTCGTGGTGCTTGTTTTTCGGCTTTTTGACTTGGCAGGCTGTTATGCTTGGTTGGTGTGCGGCTTTTTGTTCATTTGAATATTTAGTTAAAAACCGCTAACTTGTGAAGCAATGAATGACTACAAATTAGACCGCACCGCCTTCAAGATGCAAACTTTCGAGGAGGCAGATATGCAATACGAATATTGGAAAAAGCAAAGCATAGAAGAGCGTTTTCGGGCGGCTTTTTATCTCAATAGTATTGCCTACAATTTTGATTTGAATAACCCACCGCGTATGGACAGAACCGCTTTTTCTATGCGAAAACTCGCCAACTGATGAATATTTTTAATGCTGATTTTCAGGATTTTATCACTGCATTAAACAATAATAATGTGGATTATATCTTGCTCGGAGGATATGCGGTGATTCTGTACGGCTACTCGCGCAATACAGGTGATATGGATATTTTTGTGCGAAAAAGCGAAGAAAATTATCGCAAATTACAACTGGCTTTTCGGGAGTTTGGGATGCCGATGTTTGATATGACCTTGGATAATTTTCTGCATAATGCCAAATTAGATGTATTCACCTTTGGTATGCCGCCTGTGAGTATTGATATTCTGACTCAACCAAAAGAATTAGATTTTGATGAGACATTTGAAAATGCCGAAATGAAAGAAGTGGACGGACTAAACATCAGAGTGATTCATTTGGATGACCTGATTCGTCAAAAGAAAGCGGTGAATCGTATGAAAGATTTGAATGATATTGAGCATTTGAGTGGCTTGGACGAAGAAGAGTAGTTTTTCGACTTTTTGACTTGGGAGGCTGTTGTGGTTTGTTGTTGTGCGGCTTATTGTTCATTTGAATATTTAGTCAAAAACCGCTAACTTGCGTATATGAAAGCAAATATTTTAGATAAAATTCTATATGATAATCTTGAATTGATAGGTTTGAGCCGACGGGGGGTTGATTATGCCTTATTTGAATCGGTGGTTTCGGAAGGTCCGTTTTCGTTGAATGAGTGGAGTCATTTTTTGCATTTGCCGAAAGATGCACTTCAAAACTACGCCAAAGAAGGAAAATCATTTAGCACCTTTCAATCGGAAAGAATATTGGAAATCGCCCGTTTGCAACACAAAGGTGCGGATATTTTCGGCAACGTAGAAAATTTCACTAAATGGATGAACGCTGACATCATCGCATTAGGCAATGTACAACCTAAAACCTTGTTGGATAATTCATTTGGTATATCTCTCGTCAATGCTGAATTGGTGCGGATTGAACACGGAGTCTTGGCATGATTGTATATAGATTGAGTCGGGAAAAATACAAAGAAGACCTGTCGGGCAGAGGCGCAGAAATCGTCGGTGGCAGGTGGAATAGTATTGGAACTGCCTTGCTTTATACAGGCGAAAACCGTGCTTTGTGTACTGCCGAAATCGCCGTCCACACACCTCCGGGCACTACACCACAAGACTACCACTTGATGACCATAGAAATTCCCGAAGACAGTATTGAAGTCATCAAAACGGATGATTTGGAAGAAAATTGGCGTAGATTCCCGCATCCGCTTTACACAAAATTTTATGGTGATAATTTTGTCGTAAGAAATGAAAATCTAACGCTAGAAGTGCCTTCCGCAGTTATTTCCGGCGAATACAATTATCTGATTAATCCCAAACATCAGCTATTCAAAAATGTAAAAATTCTGAAAACTGAACCGTTTGAATTTGACAAACGATTATTTGAGAAATAAACGTCAATATTCTTTGACTTATTGACTTGGGAGGCTGTTGTGCTTGGTTGATGTGCGGCTTTTTGCTCATTTGAATGTTTAGCCAAAAACCGCTAACTTGCATGTATATGATTCACACAACAAGAAGATAATGCAATGAAAACATTCAAACACTGGACACGACAGGATATTGCCGATGAATTTGGCTTAAAAACCAAACTACAATGTGACGATTTGGACGCATGGGTGGACTACGACATAGAAGTAACAGATGCGGAAAAAGAGCGATTAGACGGCTTGCAGAAGAAACTCAAACGCTACGTAGATATTTGGAACGAACAGGAACTTATCATCAAATTCATTTCCTTTATCATTGAATTGGTGGATTACGATACTGAACAATTTAAGTCCTTTGCTAATCGAAGATTAAAAGGTGAAATCGACGGTAAAGAAGTCAGCGGAGAGGTAGATTTGATGATAGCCACAGGTGATTATGAGCCAAAAGCACCCTATTTTTGTTTGCATGAATACAAAAAAGAAAAAGGTGCAGACAACGACCCTCTTGGACAGTTATTGATAGCCATGTTGACCGCACAAGCACTGAATGATAACGAATTTCCGATTTACGGTGCTTACGTTGCAGGGCGAAATTGGTTTTTCGTAACGCTGAAAGATAACGCCTATTGCATCAGCGATGAATACGTCGCTACTCGCGATGACCTTTATGATATTTTGCGAATTATGAAAGGTTTGCGAGAGATTATCAAAGCACAGGATGTCTTGGTTTAGTCGCTTATTGCTCATTTGAATATTTAGCCAAAAACTGCTAACTTGCATACATGACAATCACAACAAACATAATAAAATGAGTACGACAGAATTAAAAGAAAAATTATACCAGTACATTGACACCGCTTCTGAAGATGAACTTCAAAAGCTGAATGCCTACGTAGAAGACGACCCAATTATCGGCTATACCATTGAAGGCGAGCCAATTAGAGCAAAGGCATTCAAGGAACGTGCAAGGGCAGCGAGGGCAGAGATTAAAAAAGGTAACTTCATCACGCTTGATGAACTCAAAGAAGATATGAAAACATGGTAGATGTTTATGAAATTGTACTTACACATCAAGCTCGTGAGCATATTGCTGATATTTTCCGGTATTTGCAGGAAAATGCAAGTGAAGATACCGCTCGGCATGTTGCGGAAGGCATCGCCAATGAAATTGAAAAACTCGAAAAATTTCCCACCGGATTACCTATCGTTTACGAAATCAGTAGCGAAGACGAGGTCTATCGTTTTGCCCTCAAATGGAAATACAAAATCATATTTTTTGTAAACGAGGAAGATAAAACAGTAGAAATCATCGCTGTCACGCACAGTAGTCAACATCCTGACAGGTTGAAAGACCTCATTTGAATATTCTCCCAAAAACCACTAACTTGCATACATGACAATCACGATTAACATAGAAAATGCAGCCGAATATCAATGGATTGCCAAATACCTTGACGAATTAAAAAGTCATCCGACGACAAAAGTGAACATCCACAATGCCGACGAAGCGGCTTGGGATAAAGCTGTTGATGGCTTACGCGACTTCATTAAAAATGATGCTGCGAAGGTTGATAAAATCGAATGGATGACAAGAGAAGAACGCAATGCAAGACAAAACTTTCTGGGATAGCAATCTTTGGATTTATGTGGCTTTGAACGTGTTGAGTCCGCCAGAAATCGCCAAACCGATATCCTCAATGAATACGCCAAAATTCTCGAACAAGATCACCACAATCCATGCTACACTGATACGGTCTTAAAGACCATTCTCAACTTACCAAATATCAAGCGCGTAAACACTTTTTTTAGCTGGAATTTAATCCCGAATGATGCGGATGATAATAAATTTGTGGATTGCACCGTAGCTTGCAATGCTTCTTATTTGGTGTCTTACGACAAGCATTTCAACGTTCTTGCTAATATCGAATTTCCGAAAGTAAACGTTATTAAACCTGAGCAATTTCAGGAGATTTTGGAAATATCAACATCTGACGAATGATGCCTATTTTTCGGCTTTTTGACTTGGGAAGCTGTTGTGGTTTTTGTTAATAAAAAATATCAGAATACTTCTTAGTAGTCAGTCAAGTTAATAATGTCGAGTGAATTTGAGTGAAATTTGGTTGAGTACGAGACGGAGGTTATTAGCCATAGCCTACGCTATGGCTGATGTTCTCCAACAAAGTAATCGGGCAAATTTCGCCAAATTACCCGACAGTATTAACTTGACTAACTACTTAGGGATGAAAAAATTACAACGCATTATGGAACAAGTTATTAAATCGTTTTTACTAAGGAAATTCGCTTAGATGAAATAGACAAAAGCAAGGTCAGAAGAATTGGGTTTGATGAAACCTCAAAAAAGAAAAGTCATGCCTATACTACCTGCTTCATTGATTTTAATGAGTATGGAAAAATAGGACAACATCACTTTTCTCATCGTCGCAACATAGAACTGAATAGCCTCGAAACCGGAGAAGGCTCAATTAAAATTAATTTTTCTAAAGTAGAAATCGACGTACCGAAATCTATGCCTTTTAGTGTATCTTCGCGTTATGAAAGAGGATAAAATGACATATAATATCATTAATAAAAATTGTTTGGATGCTTTTGAGGACATCAAAGAGAGCATAGATTTAACTTTTCTTGATCCGCCCTTCAACCAACAAAAAAAATATGCTTACCATGATGATAATATGGACGAAGCGGACTATTGGCAATTTATGAAAGATGTTTGTGTAAACACCTTCAATCTAACCAATGAAGGTGGTGCAATATACTTTATGCAACGGGAAAAAAATGCAGAATTTGTCTTGCGTACACTACGTGAATCCGGTTGGATTCTGCAAAATGTTATCATTTGGAGAAAGAAAACCTCCGCTGTACCCGTTGCGACCAAATTCGGTAAACAATATCAGGTTATTGCCTACGCTACCAAAGGAAAACGTGCCAAAACCTTCCACCGCTTACGTATTGACCCCGAACTTCCGGCAAATTATAAACACAAAAGAGAAAACGGTATTTATGTAACCGACGTTTGGAACGATATTCGGGAATTGACATCCGGTTTTTTCGCCGGAGAAGAAGCAGTTAGAGATGCAGATGGAGCACGTTTTCACAAACAGCAAAGTCCGATTGCTTTATTATTGCGTATCATTTTGAGTTCTTCAAACGTAGGTGATATGGTGTTCGACCCATTTGCAGGAACGGGTACAACTTCACTTGTTGCTCACCAAATCCAAAGACAGAGTGTTGCTGCCGAAATTGACCCGAAAAATGCGGCACATATCGAAAAACGCCTGTCCAATATTCGGGATGCTGACCTTGTTGGAAAATATTACAAGGATTATATTTGTACAAAAGATTTATCGGAGATTTGGGGAGAAAATTTGGATGAAATCTTAATAAGAAAAAGAGACGATAATCTACAAACTAAACTATTTTAATGTCCTCTATTTACCATTTTTTTCATTCATTATCTTCTAATCGCAGTCAATTCAAAACGACTGCAAAATTGGAGAACTTTCCTTTTAATACGGAGCTACTCTCTTGTAGCAATGTAGGCAAATTTCCTGATTTAGCTATAAGGATTAACACTCAAGACGAGCTATTTAGAGGCGGGGAACTCATTGAATTAAAAGACAGTAAAAGTTATGCGATTTCCTCATTCAACTCTACCGTTCCAACCGGAAGAAAAAAAATTAAAAAAGTTATTACAAGTGAAAACAGTACCATTAAAAGACAAATGGAAGCTGCTGGAGATGATATTGACTCTCTACGCGAAAGAGATGTATTTTATTTAGTGAGAGGATTAAGCGGAACACTTGCGAAGGTCGTCTTAGTCCACGGTAGTTTTTTTGAAACCGTACAGGTGAATGATTTGATTAGTGGTTCGTTTTCACAAGTTTTGGAAGAACGAATACATGAAAGTGGCATTGAGATTGATGATGACACAAAACAAGCGATTATTGACGTTTTTTCGGAGCAAAAAAGTTTCAGTAAAACTCGCCATGTCGATAATGCCTCTGTCAAACTCCGATTTCGTGTGATGACGGAAGCTAAAGCCGAGGGCAATATTCTTAACCGTAGAAAATATCCTGAAATCGAAGATAATACACTCAATTTGGTTTTACCTTGCCATGATGATGAAATGGAAGAAATCTTGCGACTAAGATTTAAAACAGTCTTTGGAGAAAAGGCGATGACACAATTTAACATCTTCAAGTTTAAACACCATTTTAATGGATATTTCCTTGCTTTTCAACAAAAAATTTAGTGAATACAAGTGAGTCGCCCCCACTCCCACAATCAAATAACACGTGAAAATTTCCATAGCACAACTCAATTATCACATCGGCAATTTTGACGGCAATGTCGCCAAAATGCTCGAAGCCATCAAGCAGGCAAAAGCCGAAAAATCAGACATCATCGTTTTTAGTGAACTTTGTACTTGTGGTTATCCGCCGCGCGATTTTCTCGAATTTGATGACTTTATCAAACTCGGCGAAAAGGCAATCAAGCAACTCGCGAAAGCTGCCAAAGGCATTGCGGTGGTGGTCGGTTCGCCTACGCGCAATCCTGTGATTGAAGGCAAAGATTTGTACAATTCTGCCTACTTTCTGGCGGATGGAAAAGTACAACACATTACCCACAAAGCCCTCCTACCGACCTACGATATTTTTGACGAATACCGATATTTTGAACCTGCCAACGAATTTAATATCGTCGAATATAAAGGTAAACGCATCGCGCTGACGGTCTGCGAAGACATCTGGAATGTCGGTAATGAAAATCCGATGTACACCGTATGTCCATTGGATGAATTGATGCCACAAAAGCCTGATTTTGTGCTGAATCTATCGGCTTCGCCTTTTAGTTATGACCATGCGGCAGACCGTATTCATGTACTCAAAGCCAATGTCAAACGCTATGGTTTGCCGATGTTTTATGTCAATCATTGTGGCGCACAAACGGAGGTGATTTTTGACGGCGGGTCTATCGTTGTGTCGCCCAAAGGCAAGGTATTTGACGAACTGCCGTACTTCCAAGAGATGGTCAGAACTTACGACCTCGACGAAGTTATCTCAGGCAAACCGACCAAAGAAAACGCACATTACGGCGAACAGCCAAAAGAAAAAATCGAACTCATACATGACGCGCTCCTGACAGGTTTGCGCGATTATTTCGGCAAATTGGGATTGAAAAAAGCGATACTCGGCTTGTCTGGTGGGATTGATTCGGCAGTGGTAGCGGTCTTGGCTCAACGCGCTTTGGGTGCAGAAAATGTACGGGTGCTATTGATGCCTTCTCAATTTTCGTCCGACCATTCTATCAACGACGCGCGAGAATTGGCACAAAACATCAATATCCAATACGACATCATTCACATAGAAGAAATGTACGACCAATTTTTGGACGCGCTTAAACCTCACTTTGCCGGTACTTCATTTAATATTACCGAAGAAAATATACAAGCCCGCACACGTGGCTTGCTCCTCATGGCAATGTCCAATAAATTTGGTCATATTTTATTAAATACCTCTAACAAAAGTGAAGCGGCGGTCGGTTACGGCACGCTTTACGGCGATATGGCAGGTGGCTTGTCGGTCATCGGCGATTTATACAAAATGGAGGTCTATGCCCTTGCCGAATACATGAATAAAGACGGCGAGGTGATTCCACAAAATATCATTACCAAACCACCTTCTGCCGAATTGCGTCCTGACCAAAAGGATTCGGATAGTTTGCCACCTTATGAGCAATTAGACGAAGTGCTTTATCAATACATTGAAAAGCAACAAGGTCCGAAAGAAATTATCAAAATGGGTTTCGACAAAAAACTCGTAGCACGAGTGCTTCGTTTGGTCAATATCAGTGAATTTAAACGCTACCAAACCGCGCCAATGTTGCGCGTCTCCAACAAAGCCTTCGGTATGGGACGACGTATGCCGATTGTAGGAAAATATTTGAGTTGATAAATATGAAAACCATAAAACGTTTGAGCATTCTATTTTTCTTGGCTTTACTCGTGTGGACGATGCTGAGTTATGTCGGTGCGAGATATGCCTCTCATTCTAATCTTGTGGACTTGCCTGATTCGAATCATTTTTTTGATATGGAAGTCAAGGATGTTGAGATAAAAACCGAAGATGGAGTTCGTATTGCGGGTTGGTATATTAAAGGGGATTCTGACCGAGCCGTTGTACTTGCCAATGGCATCAGAGGCAATCGAAGTGGCTTGGTGGATAGAGCAAAATTGTATGTGGAAGAAGGTTTTGGTGTTTTACTAATTGATTTGCGTGGTACAGGTGAAAGTGACAACCAGCCTGTTTCTTATGGTTGGTATGAGCGACATGACATACATGCTGCGACAGATTTTCTACGAAAAAAAGACTACGAAAACATCGGCGCACATGGTGTTTCGCTTGGGGCAGCAGCCATCGCGTATAGTTTGCAAGAGCAACCGAATTATGCTTTTATAATTTTGGAATCTTGCTATGGAAGTGTAAAAGAGGCATTGTATAATCGTTTGAAAATGAAGGGTGTGCCGAGATTTACAACGGTGTTGATGCAGTATTTTAATCAGCAACAATTGGGCGTAAAATCAGAGCAACTTCAACCAACAAAATATATGTCATTGGCAAAAATGCCTGTTTTAATTATGGCAGGAGATAACGAACGACGAGTCAAAAAACCAGAGACCGAAGCGATATATGCTAAATGTGGTAGCACAGAAAAACAACTACATTATTTTAAAGGTGCAAGGCATATTGATTTGCTCGGATTTGCACCGGAAGAATATAGAAAAGTATGGAGAGGATTTGTGAATCAATGAATTGAGGCATTAGTTGATTGGTTAATCAGGCTGAGTTTTAATGAAAAATATCACCCACGCCAGCATGATTAACTAATCAACTAATTCACGAATTAACTTTTAATTAATCCCAGCTTGCGTCAATCGACATTTAACCTTCAATATTTGTGTAATCTCTTCTAAGTCAATATCGTAAGGCTGATACATAACACTATTGTCAGAAATAAGTCGCAATTGTGTCACGCGATCATTCGTCTTAATTTGCTGAATACGCTTGGCAACGACTACGTCTGTGACAACCACATATACATTATTGTCACGTAGCGGTGCGCCACGTTCGAGCGGTTCGCAGACTACAATATCGCCGTTTGTAATAGTCGGATACATACTATCTCCACTAATTTCGAATGCTGTCATTTGCCCCGAATAACCCGGTACCGAAAATTTCTGAAGCGAACTCAGATACTCTTGCTCTCCGCGTTGCATCGCGTAACCTGCAACAGCTTTGTTTGGTACGAGGGTAATATTGCGTCGTCCTTCATATCCCAATTCACTTAGCAAGTGTGCGGGTACATCCCCATGCCCTGCCAACATCTCTTCACTGCAACCGAAAATATAGTTGGCATTGATACTGTATTTTTCAACCAATTTGTTGATTTGGTCAACAGTTATGTTGCGCTTACCTTTTAAAATGCTATTGATGACATGATTATAAGTGTCAAGATGTTTAGCAATATCTGATTTCCCTTTAATTAGATTATTTCTTTCAAGATAAGTATAGACATCTCTAAACTTCTGATTTACAATGTTTTCAAAGAAATTAGACATACTTTTTATTTTTTTGTTTCAAAAAAAATGAAGATAAATTTGCTTTTTAAAACATTTTGTTTTAAAATTGCGTTATAAAATTACTTTTACGTACAAAACAATTGTTTTGAGTTTTGTAAATGTACAAAAAGTTTTCAAAAAAACAAAATTTGTGACAACAAATACGCAAATTTTTTCATCTATATTGTTTTTTTAGTTGTTGGATGAATGAATTTATAGTTAAATACATCCGTTAAAATGTAAAATTATGAGCACCGATACAAAAAATCAAATTGTGTTGAAAAGTAAAAGTCTTCCTAAAAAAAGCCACCAAACAATAAATATAGATTTGCGTAAAATACTGAATATGTTGGGCACTTATTTATTGGATAAAATAAAAGGTGCTTGGACTTATATTTTGTCAAAAATCAAGAGGAAGACATCGGGCTGGCGATTGCCTTGGGTCAGAATTGCGGTTTTGTGTGTGTTGGCTTATGTCTTACTGACACGCGACATGAATTTTAATTTTTCAATGAATGCTCCGATAAAGGCTATGCAGACTAATTATAAAAGTCATCGTACTTCTCCCGTTACCTTTCAACCTCCAACTGTAGTGGCGGACAAAAAAGCCGAAGCTGTGAGTAAAAAATCGTTGCAAAATCCAAAACATTTGGCATATATTCAACGATTTGAACAGGTAGCAACAGCCGAAATGACGAAATATGGTATTCCGGCGAGTATCCAAATGGCGCAAGCATTGGTCGAAAGTGGAGCCGGAAAAAGTAAACTCGCTACAAAAAACAACAACCACTTTGGGATTAAATGTTTTTCAAAAAAATGCCATAAAGGTCATTGTGCTAATTTTTCAGATGACCATCATAAAGACTTTTTCCGTAAGTACAATACGGCTTGGGAAAGCTGGCGCGACCACAGTAAATTTATCGTAAAAGGCAAATACAAAGACTTACTTCCACACAGGGATGATTATGAAGCATGGGCAAGAGGCTTGAGCAAACACGGTTACGCAACTGATCCCGCGTATGCCGATAAACTTATCGCAACAATAGAGCTTTATGATTTGCATAAATTAGATGCAAAATAGCAGGTAAATTTCAAATTAAAACTGCTTAATAAAAAAATGAACAGTTAAGTGCCAAGTCAAGAGATAACTTTAATTTGAATGATTCTATAGACCAATTCGGTATTTCACAAAAATAGAGCATATAGGGATGAAAAGATAATAAACACTACATCTTGACTTGTTCTTTTTCCTTTATACTTCACCAAATTCTCCTTAAATAACCTGTTATTCGCGTCAAATTTGGTTCGTGTGAAGAAAAAATAACGGCGTGAAGATCTAGCGTTTATTATCTTTTCATCCCATAGAGAAAGTTTATGAATTTTCTCTATATGCTCAACATCCTAACAAGACGTGGTGTGAGACATTATTTTGAGGTTTTTGATGGGTGTTTATGTCCGATTCAATCTAACACTACCACTTCATCCTTTCTAATAACATACTGCATAAACAACGCATCCGCTACAACTAAGCCTAGTATGATGGTGGTTCCGAATAAATCAAAAGGAGACGAAAGGTACATGTACAACACAAAGCCGAACACCAACAAATGTACAATACCAAAGAGAACTTTTAACAGGAGGAGATTTTGTGATTTTTTCATGACATTCTGTTTTTATTGTTATGATTACATTTTTCCATCTTAATATATGAATTCCGACGGGCAGTTTCATCTTTTATCGACCAATGATGAATCAGTATCGACGATTCAGGATTTTATAAGTTAGGAGTGTTTTTATTACGCTTTTTTTCACGACGTTCCGCTCTTTTCTTCCTCGCCTCTTTCGCCTCCACTCCAAAAAAGGAGTTCTAATAAAAGTTCAAAAAAAAATTCTCCAAGTGCTTCGAATAGTATCATGTTGAATAATTTTAGTGTTATTTTTTTGTCTATTAAATAATGGCACTGCCGAGATTTTCCAGAATATAAAATCCAAATACGACCAACCCGACTGTTGCCAAAATCAGGCAAGTCAATCTACCATACAAATATTTGAATGAGGCTACCCTAAAATAATGCAGATAATGAATGATGTCTATTTTACAACCAATGGCAGGAAATCTGCTAATATCGGTGACAGAAATTTTCTTTAATTGATTGTTTTGGTCATGGTATTGGAGAAAATATTCGTGGGAATACGAAGTGCCGTCAAAACGTGGCTCGTCTCCACTAAACCACTCATCTTGTACTTCAAATTTTGTCATATTGGTGACTTCGGCACTTGTACGTGTCCCTTTTGATACCAATTGCCGGACTTCAAGATATTCTTCAATGGTCAGTGCTAAGAGTATAAGCGCAGGGAGAAAGGCGATAATTGATAATCCAATAAGCATAAGCTATTATTTTTGTGTTAATGATTATTTCTAAAATAATTTTATTTAAAAACATTTTCATCTTTCTTCGACTAATCGTAAGCAAAATTCGACGCTTGTAGGCATAAAAAAAAGCGAGGCAAAATGCCCCGCTTTGTGTGTGTTTATATAGTATAAAAATTATTTAATCCCATGCATCCATTTGTTCAAAATTGGCGAAATTAGCAACAACAAGACCCCTGCACCGATAGCAATAAAACCTAATTGGTTGAATACTGCCAGACACAAATCCAGCGATTCTTCCGGTGAAGGATTACCTTCAATTGTAGTCATTTTAGCAATGTGTTTACCTGCCTGATGTGCGATAGAGGAGGATAAAAACCAAGTTCCCATTACAAAACCAACAATTTTGGCGGGTGATAATTTTGTTACCATCGAAAGTCCAACAGGAGAGAGTGTCAACTCACCAAGTGTATGAAAAAGATACAAACCGACCATAAAAATACCCGGAATCGCACCTGCTACGGCTGCACCTTTACCGAGTTGCAAGACCAAGAAACCGACACCAAGCAACATCAGACCCGCAGCAAACTTAACAGGTGCAGGCGGTTCAAAATTAGCTTTGGACAGCTTGACCCACAGCCACGCAAATATTGGCGCGAAAAGCATGATAAATAATGGGTTAAAAGACTGATAGTTGGCAGCAGTTAGTTCTACGCCGGCTATTTCTCTAATAACATTATTTTTGGTAAATACAGTCAATGCACTACCTGCCAATTCAAAGAAACTCCAGAAAAGCGTTGTAAAAAACAATAGTGCCATAATGACCCATATTCTTTGTTTCGCCACCTTGTCATAACTTGATGCCAGCCATAGTAAATAACCTAAGACCCCCGTACCAACTACACCAAGGAATATATCTACAATATCGTTCTTTTTGACCATAAAAATAATCAAGGGCAGAATCAAAAATGAACCGATATAGACTGCCATATTTACGGGCAATCCAGCAATTTTTTTGCCTTTGGCTTCTTCTGGTGGGTAACCGTGTTCGCCAAGTACGCCATTGCGTTGCGCAAACCAAAATACGATCAAACCAACGACCATACCAACACCTGCAAGCGAGAAACCGTAGTGCCAACCTTCCAATTCACCTATAGTACCACAAGTCAAACCCGTCAAAAATGCACCGATATTGATACCCATATAGAATATCGTAAAACCACCATCACGACGCGGGTCACCTTCAGGATATAGTTTGCCAATGAGACTCGAAATATTTGGTTTGAAGAAACCATTACCGAGAATCAATAATGCAAGTGCTGGGAAAAATAGCGAAGGTATAGCCATAGCCAAATGACCAAGTGCCATCAGTATCGCCCCCCACATAATCGCCTTACGATAACCCGTTAATTTATCTGCAATCAAGCCACCAAGTATCGGTGTGAGATAAACCAATGCGCCGTAAGCTCCATACACGCCATAAGCTGAGCCATCATCATAGCCCAAACCACTTTTTTCACTACCATTGATAATTTCTGAAGTCATGTATAAGACCAATAAGGCACGCATACCATAGTAGGAGAAACGCTCCCACATCTCCACGAAAAACAAATAAAATAAAGCTTTAGGGTGTGCTTTTTTATTAGTAAAAATAACGAAGGCTATCCATGCAGCACAAAGTACCCATGCTAATGCCATCACCTGATAAGGACCCATAGTAATTCTTTTATAATTTAAAGTTTTGGTGAGTCGATAGTTGATAATCTACAGTTGACAGTTTAATTTGACCACCAACCATAGACCATTAACTATGGACTAATTCGCTAATGTACCACTTTTTTATACTTTGTACCGAAAAAATGACAAAATTTCATTTTGCGAAAAGCGAATATCCAATAAAAGTCATGTTTTTCCCAATATGAAGAGGCTATTGAAGTTTCTTATTCGTAATTTCACGTCCTAACACCTACATAACATTATTCCTTTTACTCACACAAATGCTGATTACTTATGAATTATTAAAAATCAACATTTCAAATTATGAAAAAAATTTTATGCTCAATTCCCCTATTGACCTTATTTGTAGTCACATTATATGGTCAAAGTAACTGTGCTATCAGCCCTGTTATCTCTAACACACCCGCCCCGATTTGTATCTGCGATAACGAATCTACTACTGCGCCCAGTTTTCTCGCTTTTTCTGACCAACCCAATACTGAATTTCTCATTCTCGACCTCAACCAAATGGGTGCTTACGGACTTGGTCCTGCCATCGTCGGTATAGACGATGACGGCGAATTCTTACCCGCCGATTTGGGATTGACGGGCAATCTTGACCTCGCCATTGTTCCTATTTCGTACAACATTCAGGATTTTCGCGATGTCATCGATGGTGTTTTTAACAACATGTATCTTGGCAAAACTTGTTGCGCCCACATTGAGTTTCTCATTGATGGATTCTGCGCTGCCATGATTGCAAAAGGATTGACCAACACCGCAAACATCAACAGTCTCGCCGATATTATTCGCATACTCGACTATGTAGATGCGACCGACGGCACGTATTCTGTACCTAAATTAATCTCCAAATTTGTCTTGTTACAAAACTTGATAAAAGCAGCTCCTGACGAATGTCTCGAACCGATGAGTATATGCTATGCAGTTGGTCTCAACCAGCAAGAATATACCATAAAAGAAAGTCCTATTATTGGAAATGTAGTCGCTACGGGCAACTTTCAGATTACCGTAGATGCCAGCGTAACGAGTGGTACTTTAGAATATTCCACAGACCCAAATATGGGCTGGCAAAGCAGCAATGTTTTGGACAATGTACCGCCTTCCGGCATCGTGTATGTTCGCAATACAGCTACTCAATGTATCACAGCATTTCCTTATGAAACGGCTGCTTTGCCCGTAGAATTGTCTGAATTTAAAGGCAGAACATCGGGCAATGCCAATATTTTAAAATGGACAACCCAAACAGAAAAAGACAATTCGGGATTTACTGTATTACGTTCTAATGACGGAACTAATTTTGAAAAACTGGATTGGATATACGGCGCAGGAAATTCACTCTCCGAGAGAAATTATACTTACAGCGACGACGCGCCTTTGTCCGGAAAAAATTATTATCAACTCTCTATGCAAGACTTTGATGGTAGTCGTACTGTTTCAGATATTATCGTCGTCAATCGTATAGAACGTACAGATTTTGGTGTGATTTCGATTAGCAATGTCAAGCACGGCGCTATTCAACTGAGTATTAGTAATGATGAATCCGGCAATATGGAGTATCTCATCCATGACATGAATGGCAGAAACGTCATTATTGGCACACACGAACTCCAAACAGGTATCAATAATTTGACCATTGAGGTCTCCGACTTAAAGGCTTCTGTTTACATTTTTACAGCCACCAAAAGCGGCTTACAAGTAACAGGGCGCAAATTTATCGTGTATTAACGTAACACAGGCTTCCAGCCTGTACTTCGTTAGATTTTATGAACGAGGTGCAAGCTGGAAGCTTATTACATTAAATATTAATAAACGTTTTAATATAACCCACCGCAAGTTCTCCACTCTTTCCTTCGTATTCCGTGCCAACGGTACTATTATAATATCGTGCTTTTTTAAATACTTCTTTATCTTTTCTTTGAGTCTGATTTTCAATAAGCTCAGTTAGATGCTGCATGTTGTTTCCTTTTTCCACCAATTGATTTTTATGATAACCGTACATATCACTCACATCAGGCGGATAAGGACTAAATTCGTAATAAATACTCTCTACATTCAACAAAATAGCTTCCAGATGCGTCGAGGTATTACCCGCTATAATGAGGTCTTGCCGTTGCAAAAAATCAAATATTTTCTCCTCTTTTGTAGAACGAAAAACACCTTCCGGCAAATCAAATGACCGAGTATCCGCAGGGTGAGGACGGAAGGTAAATGTAATCTGTGGCAATCGCTCTTTGAGGTAAACCATCAGCGCAGTTACATCCTCCGCAACGTCCATTTTATTACAACAAATACCTACGCGAGTGACGCACTCACTCGTATTGCGAAGCGATGAGAAAGCATCAAATTTGGGCATACCAATAAGGCGCGTTTCGCCATATACAGGTCCATTTTGACGATACCTATCTAAGGTAGCTTGACCTTCAAGCAGACTCAAATCAAATGCCAGTGGTGGAAAATACGGCGTTACACTCGCATGTTGGATATAAATCGTCGGCACATTGAGCGACCGCGCAGCAAGCAACAAAGCGCGCGGAAAAATACTATGATCATTGGCAAAAACAATATACGCAGGTTGGTGCTTTCGGATGAAATGACAACAGGCTTCGTACTGCCCCACAGACTTAAAAATATAGTCAATGTGCCACCATGCTTTTTGTCCGTATTTTTTATAAAAATGTTTGAAAATAAATGGAAAGCGATACAAGCACAGCCATATTCTAGCGTGCATCAAAGGGACAATATCTTCCGGTTCGGAAGTGGCTGCTTCATAAGTCAAATAAACCGATTCGGGGAGGCGTTTTTTTAAAATACTCAATACATCGCGGTTGTTTTTACTGGTAATGAGCAACCAAGGTTTGTTTGTTAATTTTTTATAATTGAGGTGCTGACGATATTTGAATGGATAATAAATCGCTTTGACCAATAGTGCTACAAAACGCCCAATAATATTAAAGATTCTTCGCGACCCACTAACGGCAGAAAACAATTCCCGTATAGTTTGTGGTGCTGTTTCAAGGTAACCGCTAAAGCCAAATTGCAATATTGAAAAATACACCTCCGATAGCGGTAATTTTTCATTATTAAAAGTATTTTTTGATGACTTTCGCTTGCTTTTCATTTAAATTTTGAATGAATGGATTTTTTACTAAAAATGGGGCATCAAGCCTTGCTTGATGCCCCATTATACGAATTATAAATTCGTGTTATGTTATTGTTTTACAAATTTCTGCGACAAAACAGTGTCACCTGACACCAATTGTACAAAGTAAAAACCCGGTGCAAGGTCTTCGACATTCAATTGTACTTGCGTAGCATCATCTGCCAAACGCGAGTATTGACGAAGTGTTTTACCAGTAATATCTATCATCGAAATTTGTACATCGTCTGTACTATTTAAATTGTAATAGACATTCAAAACATCGTTTACAGGATTCGGAACGAGCTGGATACTTGTACCATTTTCGCCCTGAATTTGTTTTGCATAATCTGATTCCCAATCATCACCTTGCCACAAAGGAGCGACTCCACCTGTGAGGCAGAAATTGCGCGTTTGTTGTGCGCCAAAAGCACCGCCACCGGAAGCAAGTGTCGTTCCACCGGCATCGGTTAGGCTGAAATTACCACACAATCCGGGCGAAACAACTGTGCCAAGCGTAGCGACCACACTACCGGGAGTGATTAGAGTTCCCGGTGTAATAAATGTACCGAGACTACTGGCAGTAGCGCGGAATGGACACATACCGTTACCGAGTGCATCAGAGAAAGTCAAGTCATAACAACCATCTGGCAAACAAACTATATTGGGCAAAGAGAGGTTGGTAGTTGCCAAATTTGAGCCATAAACAGTACCACCTGAAGTAGCAACAACAGTACCGGAGACATCAGTAATTTCCCAACTGGTTTGTGTTGGGAAGCCGTCGAAGTTGATGTCAAGGTCAACTCCTGCACAAGCAGGTGTAGCATCGCATACGAGGTTGGCATTATTATCTTCAAATATTTGAATATTTCTAAATTCGGAAATACCATTGCCTGTTGCGTCATCGTCTGCTGTAAGGACAAGGTATTGAAAAGTACCTGTGAAATTCGCAGGAACGGTAAAGGTTTCCCAGTTGCCGCTGCCTGTGTAAGTTGGATTTGAGAATGTACCTGCATAGCCTTGATTTCCATAGACTACAATGCGGTGGTCGGGTGCAAATATTAAGTCATTATCAAAACCCACTTCATGGATTTCTCCTTGTAGGGTACTTCTAAATTCAAATGAAATGACTGTACTTCCTGTAAATGTATAATTGACAGGAATGGCTTTCCAGCCATTTCCGGTAATGAGTACTTCATTGCCGGTTACTGTTGCTGTACCGTTGTCATTATCCGCAGCATCGTAAGCAACGATTCCTCCAAAATCATAATCTAAACAAGCATCTGCTGGACAAGCAGGGCAGTTGGTACCACCACAATCTACGCCAACTTCATCTTGATTGAGTACGCCATCGCTACAAGTTGGAGGTCCGCAAGCTACCGCAAAATTCTCTGCACCATCAGTATTGCTTCCCGAACCACCCTGTGTAGCTGTGTCACCGAGTCCACGACGACCAAAAGCCTCTCTGATGAGACATTGGTTTGCTCCGTTATACAATGCTTGGTCGGCTTGAAGAATAGCATCACGCCCATCTACAAAACCGGGATTACATGGTTGTAATTTCAAACCTTCGATGACGAGTGCCATTGCGATATTATTTCCGCCTGTACCGTAATGCAGGTCAGGGTCAAAACCATAAGTATCAATCAGATCCCAGCTCATTTCCCAAAGCATAGCACACCATACAGAGCCTACGCCATGTGGCACAGCTTCACTTCCAATATCATTATAAGTGTGTAGATTGACGCTCATATCAGTTGTGTAGGGATAGGTACGGATACCACTCCCCGTAGTCGCTTGACCGAGTGCAAATGTACCGATAGGTCTTACATCGGTGCGCGTATCGGTGGGTTCGATGGTCATCATCAGACCAAACCAATCTGACCAACCTTCTCCCATTTGCTCATTATTGCTAAGGCAACTGGAGTTGTTTCTACCACCTGTAAGACGGATAGAGATACCATGACCGTATTCGTGTGCAACAATACCGTTATCCAAGTCACCATCTCTATCAGCCGAACCGCTGGATACGAGATTGACATTGACCGTAGGTATTTGAGCGCGAATAGTCGCACAATCTGCTTGCGTGATCATTACCGAGGGAATCGTGACACTTGCACCGTCGGCACCCGGTGCCATGGCAATAGCAGCACCTGCTACATTATTACAAACGATAACTGCGATAGCTCCTGCATTTTGTGCATTGAGGCATTTTGTGCCAAATTCGCAACTACCTCTGTCAACTACGGCGATGTTGCCATTGATAGCCGCCGCATTGGTGAGTGCATTACAACCTTCTGAAGGTGCGCCACTCCCGTCATTGACAATAACGAGATTGCCCGTAACATTAAACGCACCTTGCCCAAATTGTGCCGATTCAGTAGAATAACCTCCTGCAATAGTTCCGGGTGAATTAACATTGAGCGTACCTGCTGATGCACCTGTCCATAAGTACATTTGCATGTAGCCGTTTCCGCCGTCTGTGGGGGCAGAGAAGTTGGCATTATTTGTCCCGCCGCCGTCTTGAGCATCAGCGACTACGTAGTCTCCTGCTGTACCACCTTTTCCGTAGTTGTTGGATTGAAAATTACCACTGGCTTCATCGAAGCCGTATTGATACCATACATCGTGTACAAGGTTATTCCAATAAAAAAGATTGGTAATACCTGCCGAACGGGCAGGGTCTGCATTGGGACTTGAATTTAAATTTAATGTGAAATTGAAATCCAAAGAAGCTCCTCCATTCGGACTGAAACCTGTGCCGTTATTGCCATTGGCATCTTCCATTGCCCATACATTGTTACCTCTGGTAATGGTATATTCTGCGCCATTTGCGCCATTGGTATCGTGCCAGCCGAAAGGCGAAGCATTCGCATCGCCAGTAGTGGCAACAACAGTACGGCTACCATGAATCGGACTTTCTACGGGCGCATCAAATACGGTATAGGTATTTGCCAAATTTGGTGCGGACATGCTTTTTTGCGGAGCTACCGAGTGGTGATTGTCGGCATTATCGTGATTGTGCGCCTCATCATTACAATCGGCATCGCCAAAGTCGCAATAGACCGTCCAGTTGACAGTATTTAAAATTTCACCAGTGAGCGCGTCTGCGCGTATGCTTAGGTAATCGTCATCTTGTGTTTCATCAATTGACATATCCCAAGCCAAGCGAAGTGTACCGTCGTCCATAGGTTGATACATCAATTGCATACGGATTTCCGTATTGGCAATACTACCCGGAGTAAAGATAGAGATATTACCTCGCTGCTCCTTAAAAACAGGCGGATTGGATAAGTCGTATTGTAGGGTTTGCGAAATGACATTTAATACTTTCTGTGCTTGCAGGTTAGGTGTTTGGGTATTGACTTTGGACGCAATGTTTCTTATAAACTGATTGTGTAAAGCCACTACGCCACCGTCGGTATTGAGGTGAAGTCCAATAACGGCATTTTGAATCGGAACGCCTTGATGTGTTTGTTGAAGATAGTAATGTGTGACACCACTTCTCTGGCTGGTATGATAACTCGTTACTTCGTATTTCGCAATGTCGGTTTCTATCATTTCCAAAGCGTTGGCAGATTCCCGTACATGGCGGTCAATCGTGTTTAGTTCGTTTTGACTTTGAGCGAATATGTTATTCACCAATACTGTCAGCAGTAGTAATACAAGTGTTTTAAATGTAAATCTCATTAGTTGGTCGTAGTTAGTTTAAATTAATGATGTAATTTTATTGATTGACAGGCTATCAGTCCGCAGTCCGCAGTTGTTACAATTGCTTGAATTTCAAGACCTTTATAACTCACTGATTATCAAAGCGTCTAACGTTAGACGGGTAGCCGATTGACAAAATGGGTGATTGATAATTAGTGGTTTAAACTGTCAATTTAAACATAATATATATATTTAAATATTATAACAGTACAAACAACAGGCACTCTAAAAAGTGCCTGTTGTCTTTAAATTATAGACTGTTTCGCATCCGCGAAATAGTCTTAATTCTTAATAAATTTCTTAGTTAATATATTTTTATTTGAAATCATCTGTACGAAATAATAGCCGACTTCCAAATCACTCACATCCATATCAATAGATGATGTCTCTGTGCTGGTCGTTTGACTGTGGATGACTTTACCCGTCAAGTCAATGATAGAGATTTGCACAGTTTGTTCTATTTCTATACCTGAATACGTCACCATGATATGCTCATTGGCTACATTCGGACGAATGTTCATTGTTAAGCTACTCGTATTGTCAACTGTTGCTCCTGTGTTCGGATTGGGAGTTGCGATATTGGCTACACCGTTGGTTAAGCAGAAGGTGCGAGTTTGTTGTGCGCCAAAAACGCCACCGCCAGATGCGAGTGTTGTACCATTGACATCCGTCAAAGAATAGCTGCCACAAATACCCGGTGAAACTGCTGCACCAAGCGTAGCCACGACACTACCGGGCGTAATTAAAGTTCCGGGTGTGATAAATGTACCGAGACTACTCGCGGTAGCACGGAAAGGACACATCCCATTGCCAACAGCATCAGAGACATTCAAGGTGTAACAACCGTCGGCAAGACACGCGCTTTGGCTTGCATTGGTCATACCATTGTTGTATGTACCATAAGATGATGCAACGAGGTCGCCATTATTATTAAATATTTCCCATGAAGTCTGTTCAGAATTATTATCAAAATTGATAGCCAAATCTACACCCGCGCAACCCTTGCGTGTACAAGGCGTACAGGTAGAACCACCACATAGAAGATTTGTACCATTACAATTGAGTGTACCGTCTCCGCAGAGGTCGTATTTCAGAAGGAAAAGACCCTCAGTACGATTGGTCACAGCGATAACACCGCTTTCAAAATAAGGATAGTTGCTCCATGTACCTTTGTAGCCTACATTATTGTCGGAAGGATAGACATCAAAAAAAGCAGCTTCACTGAGCGAGGCAGATGCAATATTGCTAATGTCATAAATTCGTAAACCAGAAGTATAATTTGAAAGGTAAGCGCGATCGCCTTTGATGTAAAGGTTGTGGTCGGTAGCAGCATTATTGCTATCAAAATAGTTCATATAAACGGGTGCATCAAGGTCGCGAATATCCCAGATGTGTGTGCGTGTATTGTGTCCGTTGCCGGATTCGTCAATTTCATCATTCATCAAATAATACTGTTGGTCTTCGGTTGCCCAACCTTGATGCGTGTATTGTTCGCCCACATAAGTAGTGCGCGAAATTTGAGTCATATTTGTTTTGTCTGTCACATCTACGATAGTGAGTGTGTTTTCGTTTGAATTCAGACAAATTTCTTTTCCGGCATAGGTAGCATCAGGTCCGATGTAGTTGAAGCATTGAGCATCGTGTGTATAACCATCTGTACTAAAGCACCCGTCAAAAGTAAGTGCATCGGGATTGCTGAGGTTGAGAGCAACCAATCCACCGCTACACGTATTTGCACCGACAGGATAAGCATAACCGCTACATTCATCAATAACGATATTGTGTGCGCCACTGGTACCGATGCCGTCAAAAGTAGTACGTGCTGCAAATGTGATAGGCGGATTGACGACATTATCCAATTGTAACAAATCAAAAACCTGAACCCCGTGACCGCCAGCTTCACTGACAATATAAGCCTGATCTTTATAGGTTTTTATGTCACGCCATGTAGAGTTGTTGGTCTGAGTAGCAAGTTTACCGAGATAAACAGGAGCAGTCGGGGTGCTGATGTCAAAAAAGCCTGTACCGTCGGTCAGTCCGATGAGTACATATTCTTTTCCGGTGACTGTACTTGTCCAACCCCAGATGTCGTTAGCACCCGGCGAATTACCCATATCCGCAAGCGGGACAAAGGAGTACAAATCTACATTATTGCAAGGGTAGCCCGCCGCCATACCACCAACGCAAGGCGTTTGTGATTGTACGGTGTAGCCTACCATCATTGAAATGATGAGTAAGATAGTAGTTTTAAATATATTCATGTTTAAGGTAAATTATAGACCACTTGAAATAGCCTTAGTAAAGAGTCAATTCTTGTTGTACGATTATGCGAGAAGGGGATGTTGAAACGGAATAATATTTCGAGAGTCTGTTTTATTATTTTTAGTAAAAATCTCACTTTTACAGTAAAGAGAGACAAAAATAGTACTTTTTGTCATTTAGATAAACATAATTTTGTCATTTATGTTCGACAAAAAACTACTAATATAATTTACGTGACTTTTGGTGAGATTAGTTTGAATTTTCACAAAAAAAGAGTGTTTTTTTTATAAAAACATTAACAATTCAACGTAATTGAATATGTGTTTTTACCATATTCTGTTGAGCTTTTGCGACAAGTTTGCCAGTTTCGTTGGTGACAGTACATGTTAAGTTGATGATTGTGCGTCCTTTGCGAATGACTTTGGCGCATACGTCCAATGTATCTCCCTCTCTTGCAGCCGACAAAAAGTCCACCACGAGGTTAATCGAAGTAAAGTGATACTCATTGTACAAACTAAAACAAGTCATACCAATGACCTCATCACACATCAATGAAATCATACCGCCGTGTATCGTTCCTACCGGATTGGTCATTTCTTCTCTAACAGTGAACCTTACGGTGACTTCGCCTTCTTTGACTTCTTGCGTGGTTCCCGCTAACCAATTGCCTACTGAGGAAGGACCATCATTGATAACTTTTCCGATTTGCGAGCTAAACATTTCTACGATTGGATTGCTGGATGACATGATAGAATGAATGAGTGGTGAAAACACTTAATGAAAGAGAAAAATAACTTGCGTCATTCTACTTGTTCTTTTTCACTAAGGAAACTCAAATGTACAGTTTTCCAGTGTATTTTTTGTAATTTTACACGATATGAAAGCAATTACTATCGGAACACGAGGTAGCAAATTGGCACTTTGGCAAGCACACTACACACAATCCGAGCTCAAAAAACACGGCATAGAGGCAGATTTGCAAATCATCAAAACGAAAGGCGATAAGATTCAGCATTTGAGTTTTGATAAGATAGAAGGTAAAGGTTTTTTTACAAAAGAAATCGAAGATGCCTTGTCGCGTGGCGATATAGATATGGCGGTACATTCGATGAAAGACCTACCGACCGAATCGCCCGAAGGGCTGTGTATAGCAGGAGTTTCGTATCGTGAAAATTGTGCCGATTGGTTGATCATTCGTAAGGATAATGTGGACGAAAAAGCTCTATTGAAATTAAAAAAAGAAGCTGTCGTAGGGACATCTTCGGCACGCCGAAAGGCTTTGATGCTTGATTTTCGTCCTGATGTGACATTTAAAGATATTCGTGGAAATGTACCTACTCGTCTGACCAAATTGCAAAACGGAGAAGCCGACGCGATACTACTTGCGGCTGCCGGATTGATTCGTTTGGATATAGATTTATCTGATTTTGAAGTGGTTAAAATGAATCCGCGCGAATTTCCCTGTGCGCCGGCGCAAGGCGTACTTGCCTATCAGACCCGCGAGGCAGATAAAGATATTCGTCGGATTTTACAAAAACTTCATCATCCCGAAGTTGCCCTTGTTACGAATGTAGAACGAAAAATTTTGCAAACGATAGGAGGCGGTTGCCATGCACCACTCGGTGCGTATTGTGAGCGAGATACTTTGGGCAATTACCACGTTTGGGCTGGAAGAGCAGAGCAATGGAATACACCTGTTCGTTATGCCAAATCATCTTCTGGGACGCACCACCAACTTGCAGAGGGTATTGTGGAGCAGTTGTCGGTTGGGCAGAAAGTCTAAAAGGATTACTAAAAAGATTATTTTTACGAAATGGATTATATCTCAAGAGTAAATAAAGATTTAAAACCTAAAATTGATACTGAATTAGATAAAACAGTCATTGACCTATTTGCTGGTTGTGGTGGCTTGTCGCTTGGTTTTGAGGCAGTTGGATTCAAAACTTTAGGATATGAAAAGTTAGAAGATGCCTCACAAACATATAAGAAAAACCTTATCGGAGATTGTCATACAGAGGAATTAACCGTCAATACGAACTACCCGAAAGCTGACATTATCATAGGAGGACCGCCTTGTCAACCATTCAGTGTAGGCGGAAAACAATTGGGGTTAAAGGATTCAAGAGATGGTTTTCCTATATTTTTGTCCGCAATTGAAAAAGTAAACCCAGAAGTATTTTTATTTGAAAATGTAAGAGGATTATTATACAAAAACAAGTGGTATCTGATTGAAATTATTAACCAATTGGAGAAACAAGGATATAAAGTTTCATACAAATTACTTAATGCTAAAGATTATGGCGTTCCTCAAAATAGAGAAAGAGTAATTGTTATGGGAGCCAAAAAATTGCTTTGTTTTCCTACCAAAGTACCTAAAAGAATTAAAGCGGGCGAGGCACTTGGAGAGTTAGCCTTTCAAGTTTCAGAAAATTCTAAGTTTTTGACTCCCAGTATGGATAAGTACGTTGCCAAGTATGAAAAAGCGTCTCATTGCATAAATCCAAGAGATTTATATTTAAATAAACCTGCCAGAACTTTGACTTGCAGAAACCTTGCTGGAGCAACAGGTGATATGCACAGAATTAAATTGGCTGACGGAAGGAGAAGAAGATTGACAGTGAGAGAAGCGGCAAGGCTACAAAGTTTCCCAGATTGGTTTGAGTTTCATGGAAATGAAACAGGGGTTTTTAATCAAATAGGAAATGCCGTAGCACCATATTTTGCATTAGCATTAGCAAAGGAAATTAAAGAATATTACGGGGCTTACTATAATAGCAATAACTATCCTTTAAGAGACGAGAACAATCAATTATTACTATTCAATGAACCAAAAGCAGTACATCAATCCGAATAAATCCAAGACATTTTCAAGTAAAACGGAAAAGATACAAGAACTTATCAATCACACTTTATTTATTTTAGAGTCATTTGGCATTCCAATGGATACTACGCCAAGAAGATTGGAACGGATGGCAATTACTTTTTTAGCTATAACGGACGTAAAAGATGTAACGGATCTCAAAAAAGCAAAAGATTTACAGAATGATAACTATTCACTCAAAACAAGAGAAATAATAGACTACGTAAACCAACATTTCAAAGAAAATATCAGTAATGGTTCGTATGACGATATAAGAAGAAAAGATTTGAAACTACTTGTGGCAGGAGATATAGTACTCCAGTCAAGTCCTGATTCTGCGACAAATGATTCAACAAGGGGGTATGGAGTGAATCCTTTTTATGCCGATTTGATAAGAGCATATCCAAACCAAAACTGGCTTAAAGTAGTTCAAAAAAAATTGAAAGACATTGAACCAATCGCAGAAAAATTAAAAAGGAAAAGAAATTTAAAGAAGATTCCCGTTCAACTGCCTTCTGGGAAAGAACTGAAATTCTCTGTCGGATTACACAACGATTTGCAAAAAACAATCATTGAGGAGTTTCTTCCAAGATATGGGTATGGAGCACAAGTATTATATGTTGGTGACACGACAGATAAGTATCTGCATCTTAACAAAGAGGCATTGAAAGAACTAAATTTCTTTGATATCAGCCATGAAGAACTACCTGATATTATTGCTCATACAAAAGAGAGAAATTGGATTTATTTAATTGAAGCAGTACATAGTTCCGGTGCTATCGGAGAATTAAGATTGCTTCAACTTCAGAAATTAACGAAGAATTGTAAAGCTGATATTATTTATGTTACAGCTTTTTTAGATAAAACTACTTTCAGAAAATTTATTGCAGATATTGCATGGGAAACAGAAGTTTGGATTGCTGATAATCCAGACCATCTTATCCATTTTAATGGAGATAAATTTTTAGGTCCTTATAAATTAACAAATTAACTTTGCACCCAAAAAATCAACAGAATTAAAGACAGTGTGCTAAATTCTCTAAAAAAACTTACTTTTGCATTTGAAACTATATCCTCTAAAAAACGTTGATATTACAACAGAAAAATTAAAAATTATGATGAGTACATTTCTGCCCATGTTGGCAATTATATTTGTAGTATTTGGTCTTTCATTTGCGCTGATTAACCTTCGTCAAATAGTGATCGGTAAAGAATTTCGTGGAACTTGTGCCACCAATAATCCGATGCTCAAAAACCAAATCGGCGATTGTTCCGTTTGCGGTAAAAAACCCGAAGAAGACTGTAAAATGCCCGAAGCAAAAGCCTGATTTATGACCACGAATACTGATATTTCACCTGCTTATACTACTCAATTAGAGGCATTTGCCCGTTTGCTCAAAATCATGGACGAGTTGCGAGAGCAATGCCCCTGGGACAAGAAGCAGACGATGGAAAGCCTCCGCAATCTTACCATAGAAGAAACCTACGAACTCGCCGACGCGATTCTGGATGAAGATATGGACGAAATCAAAGAGGAGATAGGCGACGTGATGCTTCATTTGGTTTTTTATAGCAAAATAGCCGACGAAAAAGGCGCGTTTGATGTTGGTACCGCCATTCATGCGGTATGTGATAAATTGGTCAAACGACATCCGCATATTTATGGCGATGTAAAAGTGAACGGCGAAGAAGATGTCAAAAAAAATTGGGAACAAATCAAACTTAGCGAAGGCAAAAAATCTGTACTGTCGGGCGTACCACGCTCTTTACCCGCTATGGTGAAAGCCTATCGAATGCAAGAAAAAACCAGACAAGTTGGTTTTGAATGGGAAAACAGCGAACAGGTCTGGGAAAAAGTAGAGGAAGAAATGGGCGAGTTCAAATCTAGTCTCAAAGGCACGAAGGAAGAACAAGAAGATGAGTTTGGAGATATATTATTTGCACTGATTAATTATGCGCGATTCAAAGGCATCGACCCTGAAACGGCATTGGAACGCACCAATCGAAAATTCAAACGACGTTTTGAATATATCGAAGCCAATGCACCTCGCAATTTGAATGACATGAGCCTCGCCGAAATGGACACACTTTGGGATGAAGCCAAATCAATAAAGGTATAAACAAATTCCAAATTTCAAGCACCAAATTCTAACGAAATATCGTGTAGAAGTACACCTAAATTTGGGATTTTTAATAAATTATTTGACTGACCTTTTTCGTAGAAATTTCTTACTAATAACCAACAGTCCAAAGGACTCACAATCCTCTTTTGTCTGCTTGCTATGATGTGCGCCATGTGCCCTCAAAATAGCTCGCGAATACACTCCATCCAGATGTTTGAACCATTTGAATCGACGATGTATATACACATCATGTATCAAAAAATAAGTGAGTCCGTAAAGTGAAATACCGATACCAACAAAAAACAAAAAGAATACCGAAGGGTAAGTCGAACCCAAAATATAACACAAAGCACTTGGTATCGCAAATACAAGAAAAAAGCGGTCGTTTTTTTCAAAAAAACCGTCTTTTTCGTGTGGTTTGTGGTGGTCTTCGTGCCATGACCAGAGCAGCCCGTGCATCACATATTTATGTGCAAACCACGCTACAAATTCCATCATTAAAAAAGCTGCTAGCGTGACAAATATATACAGTAAAATATTCATTTTATTTTTTTTAAGAAAAACACCATTCGGTGTTTTTTGTTTATCAAAATTAGTTTAAATCATTCATTTTAACAAAAAAATCAATCTGACATTATTTATTCATACATTTTTTCTACCTTGTAAATTGAGTGAATTTTGATTTAAAGATAAGAGCATGTTTAAATTTTTTCTGCCTGAAAACCAATATCTCATGAACTTGGCTTCACATCAAATCGGTTGTTTATCTTGATAAACGCCCTCTTTGATACCTCGCCAAAACCATAAACTATTGATTATCAGTTTGAAAAATTTTAAACATGCTCTAAACGATTTTCAGCACACAACACACTTATGCCAACACGAGCCGCTATCACAGGAATACACGCATGGGTTCCCGAATACAGATTGACCAATAAAGAATTGGAGGGAATGGTAGATACCGATGACGAATGGATTAGCTCTCGTACCGGTATCAAAGAACGAAGAATCCTTAAAGACAAAGGACTCGGGACTTCCGATATAGCAGCCAAAGCAGTAGAAGGCTTGCTCCAAAAAAGAGGTATAGATGCTACCGAAATCGACTTTTTACTGTGCGCCACGACCACGCCTGACATGCAGTTTCCTGCAACTGCCAATGTCATCTGCGACAAAATCGGTGCAACCAATGCTTTCGGATTCGACCTCAATGCAGCTTGTTCCGGTTTTCTATACGCACTCACGACTGCTGCAAAATTCGTAGAATCCGGAACACACAAAAAAGTAGTCGTAGTAGGAGCAGACAAAATGTCTTCTATCATTGATTATGAAGATAGGCGTACCTGTATTATTTTTGGCGATGGTGGCGGAGCGGTTTTGTTAGAACCCTCCAAAGACGAGGATGGGATTCGCGACGCTTGTTTGTATAGTGATGGATCAGGTCGAGTTTATTTGCATCAGAAAGCGGGTGGTTCTGTGCGTCCGGCAACCGCCGAGACTGTTGCAGCAAAGGAGCATTTTGTGTATCAAGACGGGCGACCGGTTTTTAAAGCTGCGGTCAAAGGCATGTCCACCGCAATCAATAATGTACTGAAAAAGAATGACTTAACTGTCGATGGTATAGATTGGCTCATTCCGCACCAAGCCAATAAACGAATACTGGATGCCGTAGCAAGTATGATAGAAATAGACCGCGAAAAAGTAGTCATCAATATCGAAAAATACGGCAATACAACCAACGGAACAATTCCACTTTGTTTGTGGGAATGGGAAGATAAATTTAAAAAGGGAGATAAGATATTGCTCTCTGCTTTTGGCGGAGGCTTCACTTGGGGAGCGGTGTATTTGACTTGGGCATATTAGGTAATAAAATGAGTGAATTTTGAATGAGCGAATGAGCGAATGGCAGAGTAATATTTCAACATTCACGGATTAAATCAAAGCGACTTTACCACATTTGAATGTTGAGAATCTTTGCACATACTATTTCTGTTTTATTTCATCCATTGTTGATGTTGACATACGGTTTATTATTTATGATGTGGGTCAATCCATATCAATTCGGCGGTATTTCAAATAACGACATGACGCTATATATGATAGGTAGTATTGCCGGAATTAGTTTCTTTTTTCCGATATTTTCTATTGTCTTGATGCGGATGCTCGGTATGGTGGAGAGTTTTCAGATGGAGGAGCGAGAAGAGCGAATTATTCCCTACATCTCAACGGGGATTTTTTATTTGTGGTTATCGGTAAATATTTATAGAACTTCTATTTTTCCTCCATCTTTTGAGATATATGCAATTGGGGCTACGTTGGGATTGTTTCTTGCCTTTTTCATCAATAATTTTACTAAAATCAGTATGCACACCGTAGGTGTGGGCGGTTTTTTAGCGATGGTAATTATTACGATATTGAGTACAGTATCACCTTTGCATGATTTGAGGATGATTTTGCTCGGCGTGATTGTTTTGACAGGCTTGGTCGGTACGGCACGATTAATACTCCATGCTCACGAACCCAAAGAGATTTACGGCGGTTATTTAGTGGGTTTTGCAGCACAATTTATAGCCCTGAATTTTCTCGCTTGATGAAAAAAGGTAACAGGCATTTCAGTACACTGTATATAAAACATTACGGAATTGACCATTAATTGGGCAGCACTGTTAAGTGCAAAATATCGGTAGCTTTTTTGGGATGAAAATTTGTTTTGAGTGCCTCTATGTACTCCATATTACGAACCTAAAGGCTCGTTTGATAGGGTGAACGTAAGAAAAATTCTATAATGTGTATTTTTGAAATTAGAGCATAAGTGTGAGTCGGCGGACATTTTCAAAATGTCAGGCGACAACGTTAGTTACTGAATATTATATTTTTACAAAGTTTGAAAAATACTAATTTATTAAAAAAATAAAACTTAAAACACAAATGTTCTCGCCTGATATTTCAAAAATGTCCGTCGAGTAAGTCTCCAGAAAAATTAAAAATCAATCAATTACGTATAACTAAAATTTTCTTGCGTTTACCCTACTCGTTTGACGTATTTTTATTGAAAAACTCTACCAATATTCGACCTCTAACGAGGTCATATAACATTTTGCCCAATTAATGGTTAATTCCGAAACATTATCTCTCCTCCGAATCAAATAATCCATGCACCGTCTCCCAGACCAAAGCAGACTCGAAACCACGTCGAATGCCATGCTGTGCCAATTTATTTTTTTGATTAAAAACCTTATCTGGGCGAAGTATTTTTTTCTTAGTCCAAAGCACCGATTCTAAGGTGTTGAGATAGTCGGTTTCATCTATTTCCGACATACCTTTTCTAATACAATACGCCGATATTTTTCGCCTTTTTAATTCCTGCCGGATGCGGATGCGCCCCCAACGTTTAATCCGAAATTTTCCGCGTGCATAAGAACGTGCAAAGCGTTCTTCATTCAAAAAATCTTCTTCAATCAACTCCGCAATAATTACCTCCAAATCGTGTCCGCGCAGTCCAAGGTCTAACAATTTTGAGCGAACTTCTTGATGACAACGATCTTGATAGGCACAGTAATATTGCAGTTTTCCAAGTGCAACATCGTGTGTCGGCGGTGGTGTATATTTTTTGTTAGACATTGATTTACTGCTTCAATTTATCGCTAAATTGCTTCCTGAATTTTTGCACTTTAGGTGTGATGACATAAGCACAATATCCTGCTCCGGGATTGGTCAAATAATAATCCTGATGATAGGCATCTGCTTTATAAAAGGTATCGGCAGCAGTGATTTCCGTTACAATCGGTTCAGTCCAGTCACCAGAGGCATCGGCTTTTGATTTAGACTGCTCGGCAATCTCCTTTTGTGTTTCGTTATGATAAAAAATCGCAGAACGATACTGCGTTCCCTTGTCATTACCCTGACGATTGAGTGTAGTCGGGTCGTGGGTACACCAAAAGACTTCTAATACGTCTGCAAAACTAATTACGGCAGGGTCAAAAGTGATTTGACAGACCTCCGCATGACCCGTTGTACCCGTACAAATATCCTGATAAGACGGATGTTTCACCGCACCACCCATATAGCCGGAAGCCACTGATTCTACGCCATTTAAGCCTTGAAAAACAGCCTCCACACACCAAAAACAGCCTGCACCGAGTGTAGCCGTTTCTTTTTTGTTTAAATGTTCTTTCATGTAATGTATGATAAAAAGTGTTCGATTTTTTACGCTCCTTTACAGCTTTATTTTTTCCAAAAACTCCTCTTCTGTCATCACTTCTACCGTACCGAGTTCGTTGGCTTTTTTCAATTTTGAACCGGGTTTTTCACCGACTACGAGAATGTCGAGATTGCCGCTTACCGCACTAATCGGTTTTGCACCGACTGCAACTGCTCGCGCCTTCGCATCAGTACGCGACATGATTTGCAATTTGCCTGTAAAAAGAATCGTTTTGCCAGAAAAAATGCCGCCAAGTACCGCCTCTTGCTTGACTTCGGAATCAAGTCGTTTTATATTAACACCAAGTTGCTCAAGTTCGTTGAGCAAATCCAGATTTTCTTGTTTTTGAAAAAACGCAATCAACTCCTGCGCGACCTTCGGACCAATGTCTGACAAATCAACAAACTGCTCCTCCGTCCAATCTTTCAGGTCGCGAATATCCTCGACTTCGGCAGCAACTTTTCGGGACACACTTCGCCCGATATGTGGGATGCTAAAGCTATACAACAGGCGCGCAATACCGTTTTTCTTTGCCGTATCAATTGCTGCGCGAAGGTTGTCCGCAGAACGTTGTCCGAAACCTTCCAATTCCGAAATTTCATCGTAATTCAGGCGATAAATATCTGCTACTGTATTCAACCAGCCGAGTTCATTGAAACGCAAAATATATTTCTCACCAAAGCCGTCGATATTCATCGCATCTTTTGAAACGTGGTGAGTAAGCCTCCGCAAAACTTGTGCTTCGCAAGCATAATTTTCACAACGCCATGCCACTTCGCCTTCTGGCTGTACCAACTCCGTTTTGCAAGATGGACAATGCGTAGGATACTTAATTTTCACTTCGCTACCATCACGCAATTCGGGCAATGCTTTGACAATATAAGGAATGACATCTCCTGCACGTTCTACCAGCACTCTATCACCCAAATGTAAATCTTTTGATTGTATAAAATCTTCATTATGAAGAGAGACGGACGATACAGTAACACCTGCAAGGGCAACGGGGTCGAGTTTCGCAACGGGCGTGATTTGACCAATTTTACCGACCTGAAATTCTACATCAAGAAGTTTGGTCGTGGCTTGTTTGGCTTTAAACTTAAAAGCAATCGCCCAACGCGGATGGTGACTCGTATAACCGCATTTTTCCTGAATATCCAAGCGATTGACCTTCACCACCATTCCATCAATTTCGTAATCGTAGCCCTCGCGTTTGTCCTGCCATTCCAAACAAAAATCAATCACCTCATCAATGTTTTTACAGCGTTTGCGTTCTATCGTCGGGACTTTAAAACCGAGCGAAGCCAACATTTCTATACCTTCATGGTGTGTCGGAATATTTTTTAAAATTTCTTTTCCATCGGCATCTTCAGCATAGCCCAATTGATAAATAAAAGCCTCCAAACCACGCGAAGCCGTTTCTGCCGGATCTTTCATCCGTAAAGCTCCCGTAGCGGCATTTCGCGGGTTCGCAAAGAGGCTTTTTTCTGCTTTTTCCCGCGCTTTATTTATTTTTTTAAAACGGTCTAAACGAATGATCGCCTCACCGCGCAATTCGACTTTTTTAATATTAAAATCCGAAAAAGAAGCCGTCAGTGGAATGGAACGTAAAGCTCGCATATTATTCGTAATGTCATCACCGCGTGTGCCATTGCCGCGTGTTGCACCACGTACAAGGCGGTCATTTTCATAGACTAAAGCGATGCTGCCTCCGTCAAATTTTGGTTCAACGACATAGCTTACATCCGCGCCTTCTTCGAGCATCGCAAGTTCGTGAATACGTTGGTCAAAATCCCGCAAATCTCCTGCATTATAAGAGTTGTCCAACGATAACATCGGTATTAAATGTGCTACCGTCGGAAAATCAGAAGATAGGCTATTGGACACGCGCTGTGTTGGCGAATCGGGTGCAATTAACGTGGGATGTGTCGCTTCGACGGCTTCCAGTTTTTTGTATAATTGGTCATACTCAAAATCACTCACTACTGGATCGTTCAGCACGGCGTATCGCCATTCGTGATAAACAATAGCCTCGCGTAAAGCGTCTATATTTTCTGGCGAAAGTAGATCTGCCTGATTCAAAAATTGTTTGGATAGTTCGTATAGTTTTTTTTGCCTTTCTTTTGGATACATATTTTATTTTTAATAAAATCAAATGTCTTGATAAGGGTGCAGGACAAATTTTTAATCTGCCTCGTACCGACGACTTTAGCCGTCGCGGGAAAGTACCGAGCCACTTGACGGCTAAAGTCGTCAGTACAGTGGCATCTCAAAATAAAATTAAAAATTTGTCCTGCACCCCTTGATAATGTTATACTTGTTTTTTACGCGACATTAATAATGCAATGTCTTCGTCGGGTCTATGACAAATTTTTAATTTGTTCTGCCCCTACTTCGCCGAATAATAAATGATAAATTTGAATTTTGAAAACTAAATTACAAAAAAATGAGGTTTTACGGTTTTTAAAAATAAATATTTCGGCTCAGAGTGATTTGGGTGGGGTAAATTTCAGGTGCTTACATCAAACTACAAAAATATCTAAAATTATCCAGTAATTTCTCATTTGAAATAATGCAGTTAGTTCTACATTAAGACTCTTGATTTACTGACCTTCAGAGAGTTATATCAGTGCGATTTAAATGTTATTTTTAATAATAAGACGACGACGACTATAAAAACTAACCAATTCGTACAGTGTGTATTTTAAATTTAAATTATTTAAATGTATTTATTTTCCATTTGAATGAAATCAACTAAAACACACATAAATAACTGATAATCAAGTTCTTTTAGAGTCTTAATGTAGAAGTAGTTACACCAAAATTAATTAAAGATAATTTTGTCTTGGCACTTAGTACACTGTTTCACAAATTTATTTACTTTTTTGAGTATTTCTTTTAAAATGACTCTTCACCAAAAAATCCTTAAATACAGTGAGTATTCGCGTCATTTTTGATTCGATTCATTTCAAAATAAACGTCAAAAAATGTAAATAAATTTATAAAACAGTGTACTTAGTAAAAACAATTCAATAAATTGTTTTTACTAAGTACATTGTTTGGACAGATGCATCAAAAGAAGATTTGCGCCAAATCTATCAATTCCTCTGCGGTGTGATAGCCGAAGAACCTGCATTTTCTTTGGTGGAAAAACTCATATCCGAAGCCGACATCCTCACAAGTATGCCACTCATCGGACAAAGAGAACCCAAATTTGAAAGTCTGGAAAAGACGTACAGAGATTGATACGGGGCAATTACAAAATTGTCTATCACGTAGCTGGCGAAATCGTTTATATTAATCGCGTATTCCATACCAGCCAAGACCCTGAGAAGTTGACGATTGGATAACCACAGGTAATACCTTTCCGCGATACACGTAAAACGATTTTGCAAATCGTCCTACGGCTTATGGCATCAGGCTTTTTGGGATTTTTCGCGGACTTCTACATGCGGAATACCCATTCCTGCGTCCAATTCAGCGATAGATTCCTTGACAAATTGCTTTTGCTCATCTGAAAGCTGCCAATCTGTATGACCATTATTACTACTCAAAACTTCATCTACAATGTGCAATGTAGCTTCATCTTTCACTACTGCCAATCGTTGTATTAAATCTAATTTTCTGGCTTCTAATGTCATAATCCTAATTTTTGTACAAGATGATGGTTTTTTGTGAAACGTACAGCAATTTTATCAATCGCCCTGCGAATGTACGTACACGATTAGCAAAAGCGTTTTTGAACATCAACTCGTAACCCACTCATTGCTCCACCCACTCCAAGCCAAAGAAGTGTTGCAAGTGGTCGAAATCCTTATCCGTAGTGACGAGTGTAGCGCGGAGTACGTAAGCGGTAGCGGCAATCCAAACATCGTTTTTGCCCATGTTTCGGGCGGTCACGCCTTGTGGGAGGGAGAGCGTTGGGTGCTTGCTTTGGCTATATGCGTCGATGGTGGCGTAGGCGCGGTAGATGTCAGGATGGTATGAAATGGGCGCAACGGTCAGACTTGATAAAAAACGTTCCAACCGTTCCATACGTCTTTCGCCCCAACGATTTCTTTTGGATAACGAGTAAATTTCACCAATAGAAACTTCGGAAATGGGTGGTGTCTGAAATCCGTTGATTAGGCGACTACGGCATCCGCAAAATTTCCGTGCCTAAAATAATATTTTTCAATATACATCCCAATAACATTATCATGAATTTTTTCGTTCTTTGAGAAACAGATAGTCTTTCTGTTGAGTCGTTTTATGTGGGT
>Ga0209187_1001015_pt1 | contig 37125 bp, 15 predicted proteins | sample BantaG_FD_187430 | JGI IMG/M metagenome (GOLD analysis project Ga0209187, IMG submission 187430) | Marine algal microbial communities from Bantry Bay, Ireland - BantryBay_4 metaG (SPAdes) (version 2) | ecosystem: Host-associated > Algae > Red algae > Unclassified | place: Bantry Bay, Ireland...
GAAGGAGACTTTAATTTGTGCATTTCAGAGATAGTTCCTCCTGCTGCTAATTATCTGTGTAATACTGCCGAATCGCTTACAGTGGGTTCTGGTACAAGCTGTGCTAATCAAATATCAGGCACCACATTCAGTGCGACAGATCTCTTTAGTGGAGGTGGAGGAATTGGAGCATGCGATGTGTTTGATTTACCTGTGGTCTGGTATACCTTCACCAGTGGTGCCACTGAAGATACAGTACTCATTGACATCAGCAATATCGCGCAAGTAGGAGGAGACCCTATTGCTACTGAAAATATTATTCCTCAATTAATTGTTTTTGGCGGTCATAGTTGCGATGATATCTTTTTAGAAAATTGCGCATCCAGCGATTTATATCAGTTTATCGCACAGGCGAATAGCGACTATTGGATTGCTGTAGGATTTAGCTACAATAGTTTTAATGATTGTCAATCAGCTGGACCTGGGACACCTACTGCTCCACCAGCACTTCCGGATGGCTTCACGTTTGATATCTGCTTGTACTCTTGTGAAGCACCAGTGCATAGTGATGAGAGTACACCACTTGCATTAGCCAATGGTGATGTCTGTCAGGATGATGAAGATAACTTCTGCGCGCCGTCAGGCTCTATGTATTATACATATACACCCAGTATGGCAGGACCTTATACGATTAGTGGAAGTACTGAGTCTTCATCACTTCGCCTTTCATTTTCCATAGAAAATAATAATTCTGAATTTGTCAATTTCTCACAAGCTGCTTGTGTCAATTTGCAAGCTAACACCTCCTATCAAATTAGGATTGACTTGAATAATAATGCCAGTATTTTTGGTGGTATTGGTGATGATGTTTATGGCATCTATTCTTTCTGTATTGAGGCAGCTGTGCCTGCAGTGAATACCAGCTGCGCTGATGCCGTACCAGTCGCTATCAGCGATGACTGTTGTGCCAATGCTGTAGAAGCTTATATCGGTTGTGCTGACTTCATTAATCAAAATGTATTTACGAATAGTACGAAGCAGACTAAGTCTATAGGTAACTGTGTGAATCCTCAGACTCCAGGTCTCTGGTATCAGTCGACGGTGCCTGCTTCTGGCGAGATTAGAATTGAATTCAATCAGCAAGTAATCTTTGTAGAGAGTTTCGCCGATCTTTCACTTGGTGTAGAAGTGTACACGGCTAACTGTGGTGGATTGAACAACATTGGTTGTTTCTTTGTAAATGATGATAACAGTTTAGCTTCTTATTCGCAAGATTTACAGGGCATTCCATTAAGCCCTGGCAGTACCATCTACATCAAGGTCGCGCTAGACAATCCTAATGATTATGGCTCCTTTAGTGTCTGCTTCAGTGGCGAGAACTGTGCGCCTTACTTAGGCTTGGCTGGAGATATCACAGGGATGACAGTGCTCTCTACCGCGAATGATGATCCGACGGGAAGTCCTGATGATGGCCTGATAGAATCCACACAGTCGATCGCCGCTACGGCTCATGTAGAATACAATGCTGGGAAAGAGATCGAATTAAATCAAGGCTTTGAGGTGGTCAAAGATGCCGTATTTCATGCCTATATAGACGGTTGTGATTTCGAAGGCTCTATTTATTTTGAGGAAGATTTTGAGTCAGGTCTATCTGGTAATTGGCTGGTCGGTTCTAATATTTTCTCAAATAATGATCGCACTGGTTTTATAGATAATTATTTTGGCTGTCAATTTTGCACTGCTCCAGAAGGGTACTCTGAATTTTCGTCTATCGAAACGGAACAAGGCAACAAAGTCTTCAATGTTCATAGTCATTACGAAAATTTTAATCATGGTTTTAGTAGTAATTATATTGAATCTTATGTTTATCAAGAGCGTATCCTTGCTGCCGAGGATATAGGATTAGGATATCAATTTCAGTTTGATCATAAGCTGACTCCTGTTGCTCCATTTACACCTGATATCAATGATGCAAACCTGATCGAACTATCAGCATTCATTAAAGTGCTCGATCCGAATAGTGGATACGCTGAAGTGTATTTCGATACGAGAGATACATCGGAACCAAGTAGCTCGATGGAAACTTCATCTCTATTTGTTGGGATTAATCCAGACTGGGAGGGCTATGTCATCCAATGGGGTTTCTTAAGCTACGCGAGAAATTATGCCAATACTGGGGTGTGGTATGATCATGTTCGTTTTTTACCAGCTGGATTATGATTGATGTAGATCACAGCTTCGAGAAGCAACATAAAATAAGCTATAGCGACTAAGAACAAGTTTATAGAATTAATTTTCAGGATGTTTGTTTAGCTGCTGGCCCTTCGGGTCAGCGGCTTTTTTTATAAATAAGAATCACCCTGTCCGCCAGCTGGCGGATCAGGGTCTGGCTAAAAGGGATGACGCAATGTTTTAGCTTCCCACCCGCTTCTGATGAATCGGTTCCTTCACTTCTAAGCAAGATTTACTTGCTTGATCATACACCAAGCAGGATCGCTCAGTCCACCGATCTAACAGTGATTACTGTTAGAATTAGATGTACTTAGTGTACATCTAATAGTGAAAGAACCGAGGCCCTGACCTCAGTTGGGTTGCCTTTATAAAATAGAATATCAATACAATCTCTTATATTGTTGAAGCTATTATCATGAAACTCTTCCTCAACAAACTCCTTATACTCTTGGTATGGTGCCAATACTCATTGGCACAGGAGGCAGAAAGCTATGTGCCAAACGAACTGTACTTTCAGACATACACGACTAAGGATGGCCTACCATCACAAGTCACACACAATGCTTTTCAGGATCGACAGGGCTTCCTCTGGATATCGACTGATGAAGGCCTAACCCGATATGATGGCTATGACTTTAAGCCTTACTTCGATGACGTAAAGTCAGGCATCAGACTGAAAGGGGTTTGTGGATTCTATGAAGATAAATCAGGGATCATGTGGGTGATCAGTGGTTCAGGCTACCTGCATCAATATGATCGCATCCGCGATGTGTTCCTCCCCATCCCGATACCCGCTCAAGACGGCTGGAACTTCGGTGAAGCACACAGCATCATAGCAGATCAAGATGAAAACTTATGGATCTCTGGTCACGGTGGCATACAGCACTATCATATAGACCAAGATTCTATCAGATTTATCCCAGCTGAAGCCATCAGACGTCCAGACACATGGCCCCACCCAGAAAAAGTCAGGATCGGTCAGATGTATCTACAAGAAGATAAAGCGCTGTGGATGGGCACCACTAAGTTTGGCTTCGTCAAGTATGATCTGCAGTTAGATACATTCACCTATTATCGCTTCGACCAGCGCTATGAGATGAATATACTGAGTGACTGGATCACTGATATCATACCCATCGATGATCATACTTTATTAATCGGGGATCAGGATAATGGCATGGTCTTCTGGGATATCGAGAAAGAAGAGATCAGTCGAGTGATCTATCTCTCTGATCTCTTGGGCCACGACAAACCAATCATGCTCAATGATATCGAACCTGTCACAGAACAGCTGTATTGGCTCGCCACTAGAGAAGCTGGTATGATGCTTGTTGACATTCAGCAAGAGACCATTATCCAGCATTATCAGCCAGTAGGTCAGACAGAGATGGTCATCGATGGCCCTCATGTCAGCCATGTCTCGAGAGATCGCAATGGGTCATACTGGATCGGCTCTAACTCTTTGCAACTTTGCTCGCCTCGACTCAGAGCATTTAAGACTTATCTGGCAGAAAGCAATCAGCCAGACCCCTTACCGCACAATGATATCTATGCGCTGACGCCATCACATGACGGTCAGCTATGGCTGTCTACCTCTGTAGGAGTAGCTGCATTAGATCCTGAAGAGCAAAAATTTAATTATCCCATACTCGGGCTGACCGCTGGAGATGCCTCTTGGGGTATACTCTCTTTATCACCTGACTCTGCCTGGGTCGCCAGTGACCAAGTGCTGTCTCTGATCAATCCACAGAATAATGATGTATTAAGAAAATATCAGAACAATTTAATCATCGATGAACAAAATAATTGGCTAAGGCAAATCCGAAAGATCATGCCTGACAAACATGGGAATGTATGGATGATCGATCACTGGGGAAGGCTAAAATACATCGATGCAAAGAAAGGCATTGTCACTAATGTATTTGAGTTAGCTCAAGATAGCGCTTCTGGAAAATTCGTCAATGTACTAGACATCATCGACGATCCTGAGCACGATCGAATCATCGTCGGTATGGATATGGGACTGGCGCTGGTCTCCTATGATAGAAAAGTCTCACGAATTAGCTTGAGTCATCTAGACGAAGATTTATCAAAAGCGGTTTACTCTTACTTCTACAGAGATGATGGTGGAGATATCTGGGGCATCATCAATGGTAAGGTATATCAATATCATCCAGATAAAAATAATATAGAATTCTTAGACTTGAATGAGCGATATCAGGTCAGTGCCTTCAGATGGATTATAGAAGAGCCTTCTGGCATCTTTTGGATGGCTTCACATCGAGGTATTGTCAAGTATAATCAAGAGACTCACGAATCTTCTCTACATTATACGGAGAATGTCGGTGGTGGCACGCTAGATAAACCCAGTCCTGTCGCAGAACTCGATGGCAAAATATATTTCTCTGGCTATAAAGGGCTAAGCGTCATCGATCCTGAAAAAGTGTCGGCAGCTCAATCAGCTAATCAAGTCGTGATCTCCGATCTCTTAGTCAATGGTAAAAAACGATTACAGAATGTCGCCCCATCAGATACAAAAGAATTAGACTTACCACACACAGAAAATGATCTGGACATCACACTGACTAATTTTACATTCGTCTCGCAGCAGAACTGTAAATATCGATATCGCTTACTACCTCAAGATGAAGCATGGATAGATATTAGGACTGAACATACACTGGCACTCTACAATCTTCCACCAGACGACTATACACTTGAGGTACTGTCTTCTAATAGTGATGGCCAGTGGTCTGATCAAGTCTTACAGATGGGCATCAACATCAATCCTGCATGGTGGGATACTGTCCTTGCCAGAGGTCTTTTTTTCCTTTTAATCATAGGTAGCATTTATTATTATCAGCGTCTTAAGTATCTTGCTCGATTGAAAAAACAACAAGAAATGGAGGTCCTCCGGAATAAGATCTCTAAAGATCTACATGATGATGTCGGTACTGTACTCACTGGTATAGCGATGCAATCGGAACTTATGGAAAGCTTCGCCGATGAAGCCTCTAAGCCAATGGCCGAACAAATCGCTTTTAAGAGCAGACAAGCGATGGAAAGAATGAGAGATGCTGTATGGGCCATTGATTCACGTCGAGACAGCGTCCTTGATCTAAAAGATAGAATGCTAGACTTCATCGATGAGAATCTCCCAAATAAAGAAATCACCTATGACATGAAGCTGGATATATTCTCTCAGATACAGAAGATCGCGCCTAATGCCCGTCAGGCAGCGTACCTGATATTCAAAGAGTCCATCGTCAATATTATGAAACATTCTGATACTGCTGCTGTCACGATCTCCTTAGCAACAAGTAAAGAATCTATTACAATCAGCATTCAAGATCAAGGTACTGAAAAGGATAAAATCAAAAATTCGGGACAAGGGCTCGGAAATATGAAATCTAGAGCAGTAGCACTTGGAGGACGGTACAGCTTCAACTATGCTCATGGATATAAGACAACATTGGAATTGCCATTATTATAAGCACCTACATGATCATGTAGTTTACATTTCTATTTTGATTGCTTACTTTTGGATATATACTTCCAATCAATAAGAATAAGTACAATATGGAACTGATCCAAGTGGCAATCATAGAAGACGATCTTACCATCCAAAGTAGTCTGGTACAAAGTGTCAACATGTACCCGGCAATGAATCTGGTATTTACTGCAGGATCGGTCGAAAAGGGATTAGAGTCAATCAAAGATAATGTAGATGTAGATGTGATCGTCCTGGACATCGGCCTGCCTGGGATGACTGGTCTAGAAGGTCTGCCCCACATCAAGGCTCTTCTTCCTGATGTAGATATCATCATGCTGACGACCTATGACGATAGTGATAGAATCTTCCATGCGCTGTGCAACGGTGCTCAATCATATATCTCTAAAAAGACGCCACTGAAAGTGATCATGGAATCAATATTCACCGTCCATAGAGGCGGCTCCTATATGTCTCCTTCTATCGCAAGAAAGCTCATCACACACATCGGCACTAAACCGAAAGAAGATAATTTACAAAACTTATCAGATCGGCAGATGGATATTGTAAAAGCATTATCTAATGGATTGAGCTATAAAATGATTGCTTCAGAATATGACATCTCTATTGACACCGTCAGGTTTCATATTAAAAATATTTATAAAGAACTCGAAGTCAACAGCAAAGTGGAAGTGGTGAATCTGTATCGTAGTAAAACGTAAAATTGATTCGCACCTTAGGTTATGATGAGCCAATGGATATTCATTATGAGTAAACTCATTTAATACTTCGAACTCTAGTCTGGCAGCCCTACAGCCAGCATTTATTTAATCCTCTTCCTGGGGGCGATGCCCCAAACTATATTTGTCGTTGCCCGTCAGGCAATTAGTAGTGACCTAATCAGCCTGAAGGACTGATACTTCATAGCTTCGGGCATCACCCCAAATCTAATTATATAAGTTATAAGATCAACAGTCTGTAGTGACAGTTTTACCTACTTGAAAATATCTTCATTTCTATAGTTGTCGTACTTTAGCTACATTAGACTTCTATCTCTGACTTGCATCTACTTAAACTTAATCGCTATGAGATTCTATTTTGCTTTACTCTTTTATTTTCTCCTTTTTGGAATGCTTCAAGGACAAGGGACTCAGCTGCTGCGCCAGCCCAGCCTATCAGATTCCCATATCGCATTCGTCTATGCTAATGATTTGTGGCAGGTAGATAGAGCAGGAGGACAAGCGGTCAGACTCACGACCAATGAAGGCTCAGAATCCAATCCTCATTATAGTGATGATGGTCAATGGATCGCTTTCACTGGAGAATATGACGGAAATACAGATGTCTACATTATCCCTTCAGCAGGGGGATCTCCCGAACGCCTTACTTGGCATCCATACGGTGACATGGTGCAGGGATGGTCACCAGATGGCACAGTGATATTCAGATCTAATCGGCATGGCGTACCATCTATACCAAGCACTCTCTATGAAGTCAGTACGGCAGGTGGACTTCCTACAGCTATACCAGTGCAGAGATCCGCCTATGGAGAATATTCTGGAGACGGCGAGTATCTGGCTTATACACCCATCGTGTCATGGGATCAGGAGTAAGTATTTATTAATCGGATGTTTATTAGCTGAAATGGTTGAGGACATTTCTATTCTGAATGATAGAATAGAAATGATATTCATATTAAGAATGTTTAAGGTAATGTTTATAGTATGCCTTCAGATTCAGTATATATAGATGTAGTGATGTTTTTAATTTGCACCATTAACAAGTTGTGAGTCTATCAGCCCTTATAAGATAAAGAATACATAGCATTACTGCTTTTGCTTTTGCTTCTTCTGAAACTTCTTTATTTGTCTGAAAATCATTGGTCCGAACATCATCAACATTCTCATAATCATACGTGGTCTCATAATAGTAACTTTGGTATTATGACCTTAGAACAAGCAAGAAGACACTATTAGTTCAATCTTTCTGTCTCATACTCTACAGTCTCTACCCAGTGCAGTGCCTTTCGTCCTGAAAAATGCTCTATCTGATGACGACAGCTGACGCCACAAGCGACGAGACTTTCATCCTCGCCCATCCGCTCGATGGCTGGAAAAAGTCGATCATCGCCTACCTTCTTAGATATATCATAGTGCTCTTTCTCGTAGCCAAATGATCCAGCCATACCGCAACATCCAGTATCTAAGACTTCATGACTGATCTTTCCTGAGTCATAAATGTGGGACATAGATTGAGTCCCATAAATGGCTTTCTGATGACAGTGGCCATGGACCTTGATCTCACTATATTGACTGATGAATTTTCCTTTAAGTTCGCCTCTATCTATTGCTTCTTGTAAGAAGACATCGATCATCTGGACTCCTTCTTTCAGCTTTTTAGCTAAGTCTTCATCATCTATGAGATCTGTGAGATCCAGATGAAATGCTGTAGCGCAACTAGGCTCACAGATCAGAATAGGAATTTTCTTTTCTAAATAAGGGAGCAACTTTTCCGCTACGATCGTTCCATCCTTTTTTGCATTTCTTAAAAACCCATTTGATATCCGAGGTCTCTGACAGCAGCCGACTTCAGCAAGGATGACCTTATATCCACATTGGTCTAATAATCTAATCGCTGCCTTTCCGATATGTGTCTCATGATAATTTATGTATGTATCAGCGAAAAGTACGATCTCTTTTGAATTGTTGGATTTCTCAGTCTTACGATACCACAGCCCTAAAGACTCTGATGCATAAGTCGGTAGCTTTCTATTCTCTTCTATCCCGATCGTTTTATCAATAGCCCATCTCACAGGATAACTATTCTGGACTACATTGACGATTGAGGCTAGTGGCCCAGAGAGTTGTTTAGATTGGATATGAGATCGATTAATGAGTCTATCCCGCAAGCTAATTTTTCCAGCATCATGCTTCTTCTGCCACACCTCACTCTTGAGTTTAGCCATATCTACATTACTCGGACATTCAGACTTACAAGCTTTGCAGGATAGACATAGATCCAAAGCTTCTATAAGTCTCGGGTCAGTCAAACCTCCACCATTCAGCTGACCAGACATGGCCAGTCTGAGCGCATTAGCTCTTCCCCTTGTCGAATGCTCTTCATCAGCTGTCGCTTTAAAGCTGGGGCACATCGTACCACCTGACTTCTTGCGACACTCCCCCACACCACTACACATGTGAACCGCTTCATGAAAACCCTGATCTTCCCGATAATGATAGACTGTCTCTATCCGATCATCTTCATACTGTGCTCCATATCTTAAGTTATGATCAATTGGCGGTGCATCCACGATCTTACCTGGATTCATCAGACCCTCCGGATCGAATAATCGCTTCACTTCTTTAAATGTCTCATAGAGTCGATCTCCAAAAAATGCTTGATTGAATGGACTTCTGACTAACCCATCGCCATGCTCTCCACTCCAAGATCCTTTGTACTTTTTTACTAATTGAAACGTCTCTTCTGCTATTAACTTAAAGCGATCAATATCTACTTGACTGGTCATATCCATGAATGGTCGAACATGGATCACACCCACACTGGCATGAGCATAGACAGCTGCTTCCGTCTGATGCTTATCACATACAGCCTGCACTTCTTCTATGTATTCAGGTAACACTTCTATCGGAATCGCCGCATCTTCTATAAATGCAATCGCTTTCTTATCTCCTGGTCTTCCCAGCATCAGACCCAATCCCTTTTTTCTAATCATCCACACATCACTCATGGAAGCCTCATCTGTGAAAATGGGATATGCATATCCATATTGCTCTTGCTTAAGAGTCTGCACCATGGACTCTGCTCTGGCTAAAACCTCTTCGCTTGTATCTCCATAAAATTCTACAATCTGAACAGAGATGGGATCTCCGTTGATCCAGTGAGTATGTCGCTGCGTTGTCAGATTTTCACGACTCATTCTAATCACTGTATCATCTAAAATCTCAACACAGGAAGGCTGGTAAGAAACCATGGTCGGTACCGCCTTTATCGCATCGATCCGTTTATCAAAATGGACCACACAGATGCACTTCGCTTTAGGCAGTTCTACCACATTAATCGTAGCCTCAAGTGTCAATCCTAATGTACCTTCACTACCACAAAATAACTTAGCTACATTCCACTCATCTGTATACACAAATTCATCTAATGGATAGCCACCCACACGCCTCATGGTCTTGGGAAACTTCTCTTTGATTTCGTCGCTGTCTCTGTATATGATCTTTCGAAAAGCTTGATAAATTTTTGCTGTTCTACCTTCTCCTTGACACCTCAGGTCAAAAGCTCTTTGATCAAGCGTTGACAAATCTAGTATCGTCCCATCACTCAGCAGCACTTTAAGTCCGATCAAATGATCAATCGTTTTACCATAGAGAATGCTCTTGGTGCCAGAAGAATTATTACCAATCATGCCACCGACATTAGCTCGGCTACTTGTCGCAGGATCAGGCGCATATACCAGTCCATGCTCTGCTAAGAATAAATTCAAATCATCCCTTGCTATTCCTGGCTGGACTCTGACCCATTGTTCTTGCTGGTTATACTCCAGAATTTGATTCATGTATTTTGAAAAATCAATGATCATTGATTGCCCTACTGTTTGACCAGCAAGACTGGTTCCGCCTCCTCTAGGTAATATAGATATTTTGTATTCTCTGGCAAGTGAAGTGGCATGGATGACATCTTGTTCGTCTTTTGGAAGGACAATGCATCGAGGTTGGATTTGGTACAAAGAAGCATCAGTCGCATACATACCCAAACTAAGTTTATCAGACAGGACGTCGCCTTTAATTTTTACTTGAAGAGCTGATATAAATTCGTATGTAGATGACATCTAACAAATATATTGTTCTGCTGCGGTTTTTATGCCATGTTTTAAAATTGAGATTTTAATGTTTGTTTTTGAGACGTCATTATAATCTTGGTTCGGATCTGGTTATTTGGATTGATTAATACGGCTTTACTCAACCGACCTTTAAATAGCAGGGAACTTCACATAAGTGAATGATGGATGGAACGAGGGTTAGAAAATATCTTGTTCTGAAATAGACTTACGCATAAATTGAAAAAAATTACTCGACGGCAAAACCAATAAATTAATCGGTACAGAACTAAATATTTTGACTGAGACAGTCAAGTCACAGATCAAGAAATGATACATGTCAAGAATAAAGCTGAAGCCATTTCAATATACTTGAAAGGTGATGCAAAATAAAGATTCTAATTCTTCTATTTATTTATGCGAGAATTCTGACAGGACTCTCCATTAACTGTTTGACGAACTGGAGAAACCTCGCTGCATCAGCCCCATTGATGAGTCTGTGATCAAACCCTATCGTCATGGTTACTATTTTCTGGCCTGCATGATCTAACTTATATCTGGCTACTCCAAGGATAGCGACTTGGGGCGGGTTGATAATCGGATATATAGATGTAGAACCGATGGTTCCCAAATTAGAAATCGTAAATCCTCCTCCTTCCAGATCATCCATTGCTAACTTCTTAGTCTTGGCTCTTTCACTGAGTCTGATGAGCTCTCCTGCAATGGCATTAAGCCCCATGTGTGCCGTGTCTTTAATAACTGGAACAAAAAGGCCGTGCTCTGTGTCCACTGCCACCCCAATATTGATCTTTTCTTTATATAGAATTTCATGGCTATTACTATCTATACTTGCATTGAACAATGGAAATTTCTGAAGCGCTCTACTGATGCATTTTACTATAAATACAGTCGCTGATAGCTTTATATCTTCTTGTTCTGCATTTAGTGATTTTCTCTCGGCTTCAAGTGAAGTTATATTTATGTCTTCTGTCAGCCAAGCATGTGGTATCGTCTTCCAAGCATGTGCCATATTAGATGCTGTCGCTTTCATGACCCCACTCATCGACTCTCGTCTGACCTCTCCCCATGACTGACTGATTTCTACAGTCTTGACATCTTCATTGATCGATCTTTGTGGTGTTTGTCTGATATAGCTTTTGATATCTTCTTCCAGAATAGCAGATCCTTTAGGCTTTACTTGGTTGATTTCTATGCCCAATTCTCTGGATAATTTCTTTACTCTGGGTGTAGCTCTTGCTACACTACCTCGATTGCTCACAAAATTTTTAACCGACTCTATACCTAAACCCTTCTTTGGTTCTATAGGAAACTCTCCTTCAGTAGATTGAGCAGTAGCAGTGATAGCTACTGTATTTTCTTCTTCAAGAATGGCTTCGGACATTAGAGTCAATATGGCATCACCCTCAGATATTTCATCACCTTCTTTGACCAAAATATCTATGATCTTACCTTCTTGGTCACTTGGTACTTCTGCAGTGACTTTGTCAGTCTCGACTTCAAGAATGGTCTGATTAAGACTGATCAGTTCGCCTGGACTGACTAAGAGGGATACGATAACTCCACTCTCTACATTCTCTCCTAAGGATGGTAAACTAATGGTTATCTTATTCAATGGATTGCTGGGTTTAGTTTGTTAAGATTGACATCATGAGTCATGGTAAAGCTTTTGGTTTCAGCAGCTGTTACCAAGCCTTGTATCTCTAGTAATCTAAGGGCCGCTAGAACTATGTACTTAGGACTAATTTCAAAATGATCTCTTAGTGTAGATCTGGACTCACTTACCCCATATCCATCAGTCCCAAGCACATGATATTGCTCTGGCATCCACTTTGCGATGCACATGCCTTGCGACTTCACGTAATCTGAGACAGATATAAAGACTCCATCCTCTTGTGAAAATTTCTTTTCTACAAGACTCTGCTCATCTTGAGAACTTGTTCCCAATATTTTTTGACGATCCAGCTCCAACGCCTCTCGCTGTAACTCAAGATAACTTGGTACTGACCAAATATCGACATTGATTCCCATCTCTTCCAGCATCTTATCTGCCTCGAATACTTGACTCATGATTGACCCAGATCCTAATAAATGGACTTTCTTTTTACTCTTATTACTTTTAGACTTTTTAAATTTATAAAGACCCTGAATTACTTCTTTATCAGTGACGTGATCAGGCTGTGCAGGCATAGTATAATTTTCATTAGTGACTGTGATGTAATAAAATATTTTCTCCTGAAGATGATACATTCGGTTAATGCCATCTCTAATGATGATGGCCAATTCAAATGCGAATGAAGGATCGTATGACTTCATGTTAGGGATAACACTGGATAAGATATGAGAATGTCCATCTTGATGTTGGACTCCTTCACCATTCAGAGTGGTTCTACCAGATGTACCACCAAATAAAAAACCTTTACACATCATATCTCCACACGCCCAGATCATATCGCCAACTCGCTGAAAACCAAAAATAGAATAGAAAATATAAAATGGAATCATGGGTAGTCCATGCAAAGAATAAGCTGTGCCAGCAGCCATAAAAGAAGCGATAGCGCCTGCTTCACAGATCCCTTCTTGTAGTATCTGACCATCAGTACTCTCTCTGTAATAAGCTAATGTATCTGCATCTACCGGCTGGTATAGTTGACCCTTAGGCTGATAGATGCCTGAGTGTCTGAATAGACCATCCATTCCAAACGTTCTAGCTTCATCAGGAATGATCGGTACAATGTATTTACCTAAGTCACTGGATTTTAACAGCTTCGAAATAATTCTAACCAGTACCATGGTGGTAGACATTTCTCGTTCGCCAGATCCAGCTTTGAAATCTGAAAAAATATCTAGACTCAGAGCTTCAATTGGCTCTGCTCGTTCTTTGCGCTCCGGTATGGATCCACCTAATAGGGTCCGTCTGTCCTTTAGATATTTTATCTCTTGGCTTTGATCTCCAGGAATATAAAATTTTGCTTTAGCGGCATCATCTTCACTCATTGGAATTCCTAATCGAGTAGCCGCATCAATGCGTTCTTGTGCACTCATATTCTTCTTCTGGTGAGTTGTATTTTTTCCCTCACCGGCCTTTCCCATACCATAGCCCTTTATGGTCTTCATTAATATGACACTTGGTTTACCATTAGGCTTTGCAGCTTTTTCAAATGCTGCATATATTTTTTTATAGTCATGACCACCTCTCTTTATGGTTCTCACCTCTTCATCACTGAGGGACTGCATCAGCTTTTCTAATTCTGGATTATCCTTTACCCAATGAGATCGGACCTTCTCACCAGATAGAACTGAGTACATCTGATAATCTCCATCTAAGGCTTTATTCATTCTATCGACTAATATTCCATCTCTGTCCCGTTCTAATAATTCGTCCCACTCACTGCCCCAGATGACTTTAGTAACATTCCAGCCAGCGCCTAGGAAGCTTCGTTCTAATTCTTGAATGATCTTTCCATTACCTCTTACCGGACCATCGAGCCTTTGAAGATTACAGTTGACAACTAATATCAAATTATCTAATTGCTCTCTTACAGCAATGTTTAAAGTCCCGAGTGTCTCTGGCTCGTCCATTTCTCCATCTCCGACGAATACCCATACTTTACCGCCATTCTTTTCCTTCAGTCCTCTATTCTCTAAATACTTTTGAAATCTTGCTTGGTAAATGCAGCTGACACCGATCAGCCCCATAGACGCAGAAGGGATTTCCCAAAACCAAGGCATTCTGCGTGGGTGTGGATAAGATGGTAAGCCACCTTCTGGACTCAGTTCTCTTCTAAAGTTGCGAAGATGCTCTATGCTCAATCGCCCTTCTAGAAATGCTCTGGCGTATATCCCAGGTGCTGCATGCGGCTGAAAAGACACAAGATCTCCACCATAGTCTACTGTCTTTTTCTGGAAGAAGTGATTATAACCGACTTCATACATACTAGCTGCAGAAGCATATGTGGCTATATGCCCTCCTAATCCTTCTCCAGAGTCATAGGCTTGTAGTACCATCGCCATGGCATTCCACCGATTGATATTTTCTATTTTCTTTTCTAATTCCGAATCGCCCGGATAGTGTGGTTGATGTCTTACATTGATGGTATTGATATAAGGTGTATTCAGTGCTTCTCCTACTAATTTTACACCTCGTCTAATGGCATGTTCGCGTAATGATTTAATGAGTGCGGCTGTATGTTCTTCTCCTAAATCATCGATGATTTCATCTAAGGAAGCGATCCATTCCTTTTGTTCTATCTCCCATTGATTTTGAACAAGCTGAGCCATAATTTTCTTTTTCTGATAAAATTAAAGCTTAAAATTAGTTAACTATATTGAAAGTTAACAATGTTAACTAATATTTATTTATACCTCTTATCTAAGAATCATTTAAATTAACAGAACAATGAATGTCTCTAAAAAATAAATAAAGAAGTATTGAGAAATCTTGTAGACGGATGCACTACCAAAATATTAGATGAAATATATTTATTCTATATATAAGTACTTCATATTCAATTTATTATATATTCTGGCTATTAAACTTATTTTTATTCACGCTCCAAATAATTAACACTTTATGAAATATGAGCCATCATCCATTTGGGTGATTGTAAATGGATTCTTGCATTTTTATCCTTTCCTCATCAATTCATACAACCTTGAAAAAACACACTTCTTAACACAAATAGCTTATGATGACTCTTGATTTTAACTTTATTAAAAACCACATTAGCTTAATCCTCATCCATTTCTATCATTTCAAATATAAATGGTAGCGCAGTCTAGATCTACTACCTAGACTGGTGTCAGTAAAGGACAATTTCCATAAGTCAATTATGATAATCTATTGAAATGAAGGAAATGAAATGAATGACACAGTGTATAATAATGATTTTATAAATCATCTTAATCAGTTGAAATATCATCATAGCGAAGATGATAAATACACACTTGATAATCTATGCAAAAATTGTATTCTGAGTCGATCCCAATTACATCGCAAAGTGAAAGATGAGACAGGACTTTCAGTTTCTATCTACATCAGAAAGATACGTCTCAATAAAGTCATAGAACTTCTTAGGGATACAGACTCCAATATTTCTGAAATATCTTATCTATCTGGCTTTGCCAGTTCACAGTGTCTGTCAAAAAATTAACAGCGTTAATTTGGATTTTCACCATCTCAGTTTCGATCTTCTATACTTTAATGAACCTCGAAAATGGAAAATATATAGACGATATAAAGCCATCCAAACAACTGAATAATCGACTGGCGACTATTCCTAATGCCTCAACTACTTTATGTTAAACTGTTATTCACTTTAAGTTATACTAAATTAAAATCATAGTTTAATAGCCCTCAACAAATAAGTCTTCTCTTATGCGGCATTTAATCATCTACACTTTTTTTATTTACATCTTCGCTTCGCTATCTATCTTACATGAGTGTGCCGCCCAGACAGATAAGCTGATGCCTATTAGCTCTTCTAAATTATCATCCATTGTAAAATCATCTGTAAAAAAACAGAAGTCTGTATATCGATGGAATCAAGCAGATGAACATACCTTGTGGAGTGCAGGTATCCAGACAGATTCACTCTACAGCATTGGGTTTCAACCATCTGAAGCACCAATTAAATTCGTAAAAATAAGTCAGTTTGATCTGACCGATGAGACTTGGCAGCAGTCAAAATATATATTGATCAATACCATCAGAGAACACTTTCAATCGAAACATGGAAGCCGATATCAAGAAGCCGATATATTTCCCTATGGAATACAAAATCTTCTCCCATATGTCAATGCTAAAATCTTCGATGCTGAATTATTGTCTAAAATTAGAGCTCTGCCGACGACATCTTTCATCGATGTGATGACGACTGCGCCAATCGAAAAAACCTATAAAAGTGCAGGCTGTGGAGATGTCAGTGCAAGCTTAAATACAGCAGATTATAGCGCCACTAGTCCAGGAGCAATTAGATCATGGCATCATAGTTTTAATAATCTGGATTGTGCATGGGATGATGGCTATGCTGGGCAAGGGATCTGGATTGCCATCATGGACACAGGCGTATCTCCTGATCAAGAAAAAATGAATGCAGAGTTTGCTGAAGGTGAGTCTTCTGGCAGAATGGTAAAGAAATATAATACCTATCAATCCCCCGTTGTCCAAACCACTGATTGGGAAGATGACTGTGGTCATGGAACAGCAATGAGCGGATTAGCGGCCGCACCTAAAGGATTTGAAGGCACAGCTGCAGGTATCGCTTTCAGAGCTAATCTCGCAGTCTATAGAGTCACAAATGATGTCGTGGTGAATGGTGCTGATGAAAAACAAGGACTTACTGACGCTATCATGCATGCTGCAGATGACCCTAATATTAAAATCATCAGTATATCATTAGGTGATGTCTTCTTTAATAATCAGATTGCCTTAGCGATAGAGTATGCACATGGAAAAGACAAACTCATATTTGCTGCTGCAGGTACATCTACCACATTAACCAGCTGGTATCCTGTGATCTTCCCTGCTAATATGTTAGAGACTATAGCTGTCACTGGCATCACCGATGATACAAACAGAGAAAGATGTGACATTTGTCACGATGGGCCAGAGGTAGATTATGTCGTGGTCATGCAAAGACAAAATGATGGAAGTCGTAATGCAGTAACCATCGCTCAGCCCAATAATAATAATGGCTATGTCAGTGGTTCTTCTGCAGCAACAGCTTCAATGGCTGGATTTGCTGCAGTCACTTGGAGTAGCGATCCATCATGGACTAAAGATGAGGTCATAAACAGGCTAACCCAAGCTAGTGATAATTATCCTGTCCGAGATAATGATTTCGGGTGGGGGATTGTCGATATCTGTCAAGCTGCAGATCCGGTATTTTCTATCCCTTGTAGCCCACTGACTGCTAATAATGTGACGATGACAATAACTGATATTTGTTTTCCAGCTGCGAGTGATACTGGTTCTGAAGCAGAATGGGTGCTTAGTTTCGATGGAAATTCCTATTATTTTGATGTGCCAGAAGTGGGAGCCTGCGGACCTGTGAATATGTATATTAACACAGGGGCCTGTGGCAGTCCTCCGATAATAATTCCCATTAGTGCGACCAGTTGTGGCGAAAATAGTAGTACCGTAACCATTTATTCACACGAAAATGACGGAAATGAAGATTGTGTCTTAGGATTTTTTGATGACTATGAATATTCAAATGTAGAAACTGTATCATTCTCCTCTAATACCATCACTCATAATTCACCTGCAGGTCCAATTATCATCACCTATACCCTATCCTGCATGGCAACTACCCCTCCATTATTTGCTGGGATTTCTGTACCTGAAATTGCTTGTCAGAATCAATCCGCTACAGCAGACTTTTTTGCCAATGGAGGCCAAAGCCCCTATACGATAACTTACCAAATAAATGGAGGTTTGGATCAGACAATCGTCACAACGGGAAATAATGCTTCTATCAATATCAACACAAGTAACAGTACATCGACCACATATACTTTAATCAGTGTCACAGATGCCAATGGATGTTCTCAAGTAACAACAGGAAGTGAATCAGTGATGGTCATTGCTAATCCTACCATCTCAGCAGCAGCATTTTCAACCACTTCATGTCTTACAAGTGATGGCTCTATCGAAATCACAACCACTGGCGTACCAGACGGCACATACGATATCAATGAAGCTAACGGCATCTTAGCGACTATTATGATCATCAATGGAACAGGGACCATTCCTGGTTTAGCAGCTGGCAATTATTATGACTTAAGCATCTCTTTAAATTCTTGTATATCAACAGAATATCCGGATGTGATTATATCTGATCTTCCACCCCCAGCACCTGACCAATTGACAGCAATTGTAACTGACTTATCTGCTATGCTAAGCTGGGTCGAACAAGGAGGAGCTAATGCTTGGGATATTGAAATCGTCATAGGCCTACCGACAGGAATAGCGACACACACTTCTACAAGCAATATTTACCAAGTCTTTGATCTTGATCCTTTGACTGATTACAGCTTCTATGTCAGAGCTGACTGTGGCATGGGCGAAGTGAGCGCCTGGTCGGGGCCATTTGATTTTTCTACTGACTGTCATCCTGATTTTGCTGGAATGAATCAACTCATCAATACTCAGAATGGTACTGTAGATTATGAAACTGATGGCGTCATTGAATCAAACCAAATGATTATATCTCCAGCTCAAGTGGACTATGACTCTAAGATTGAGATTTTAATGAAAGCCGGATTTGAGGTGCAAGTGGGAGCTGTCTTTCATGCATTTATAGATGGGTGTGAGGGTATTGATTAAAAATGAAAAGACTCAATGTACTTGAGTCCTTTCATTTATTAGATTCGTATGATTGATTTAATTACAATCGACTATATAGGCATGGAATACTGCGCCTTGTTCAACTTCAAATCCTGCTTTGAGGTCTACCGAAGTCTTAGCTCTAAATTCTATATTGGAATCGTCTTCGGCCAAACCAGTCGACGTAATTACTTTAGCTCTATATATCTCTGATGCAATAGGGACATCATTAATCATCATGTCATCAGTAATACAAGAACAATAATTTTGGCTATCGCTTACAGTCACCATGACAATACAAGAATCAAGATTTCCAGCTAGATCCTCCACAAATAGAGTTAACATTTTATTGCCTACATCATCGCAATCTTGATTTGGTATGTCAATGTACATTTGATCAAGGCCACAATTATCTGAACTTCCATTATCTAGTTGAGCAGCGGTAATGATTCTCGTCCCATCAGAGAGGAGCTCTACACCTAATGCACTTACACAATTGGCCAATGGCTTAAGATCATCATAAATGGTCTCTGTCGTCACGATACTGTCACAACCATATTGGTTAGTCAAGGTCTGACTTACCATCCCAACTTGGTTAATATCACAAGTGACTTCTTGCAAGAATGTGGCATCCGATGCCAATATACTGAACAACTGACTTTGTTTATTAAAACCATTGCTAATTGTGTCTTCAATCATTAATACGAAACTTGATCCCTCTAATCCATTCAAGCCTACTTTGTATGCGGCTTGGCCTGCATCGATGTCAGATGCAATCGGAATGGTAAAGCTGGTTCCTCCATTATCCGAAAGCATTATATTCAGACCACTTACATCCCCGAAAGTTTCCCAAGTCAGATCAATGCTATCAGTTTCACAATATTCCATTACTGGCCCTTGAACGATATTAATTGAATCCATTAGATCAATCATGATTCTGATGTTATCCGTATGGTTCTTTTCTCCATCACTCACTTCCAATAAAAATGTGTAGACTTCTTCATGATCAGACTGATCAATATCAAATGATGGGTTAACCACAAATGAATCTGTAATTGACACTTGAACTGGTGGATACCACTTATAGGTGATCTGATCGCCATCTGGATCAAAAGAATCATCTCCATCAAGCATAAGAGACATCGGTGAATTGACTGTCATATCAATCCCAGCAATTGAAATAGGCGCTTGATTCGGATCGAGTATTTCCCAACTGATATAGACAAAGTCAGTGCCTTTCACACCACTTGAATTTTTAGTGAAGTAACTTAAGTCTACTCCAAGTTGATATATGCCAGGAATATTTTCTGTCATCGTCAATCCAGTCAATTGGTATAAATCCCCCATTTGCTTGCTTAAGCTCAATTGACTATTATCCAAGACATTAGCATCTTTCGTCCAGCTCAATAAATCAGCTGGTATGGAATTTAAATCAATAACATCATCAGAAAAAATTAAATCAATGGCTGAAGGATGATTCGCAATTAATAACTCTTCTTCCAAGTCCCATACAGCGGATAGCTTAGATTCATCTAAGTAGAGTATCTTTTCAGCCATCACAGCATTCCCTCCTAAATCTTCCATCCATACTTCGACAATCGTCTGTCCTCCAGTCGGGAAGGTCAACGGGAAAGTATGTGTTCCTGCTACAGCAGAAGAAATTCCATTTAATAAATTCAATAAGCCATTATCATTCTGATAAATGAAAATATCTCGTGCATCTTCACTGATATTAAAGCTGAGATCTACGGCCAAGACTGAAGTGATTCCATCAGTAGAAGAAAAGCCTAAATCCGGACTGATGTTTAAATTACTAATAACAAGTTCTGGAGTTCGATCCACAGTCCAGTTCTGAATGTTAGATCCGCCTCCTGCATTATCTGCTAAATCCACAACCTTGGTCATATCGATACTGAATTCATAATCCCCTTCAGGATAGCTCAATGAATCAGCCCAGATGATCTCATACCAATCATCGTCCACCTTATTTAAATCAGTTGACAGTATTTCTTGACTGACGCCATCAAAGCTTAAGCTAATAGCGGAAGAATCAAATGGCTCTATTTCTTCACTGAAGTTAATCGTCATCTTAGTATAATGCTGCTCATCGATTCCACCTGCATTACTTTTAACTAGATTAGTCACCGTGGGTGGAGCTGTATCTAAGATTAATGGAATCGTCTGCACCGTTAAACCACTGACTTGATCATCTGATAAGATATCCGTCAAATCAATCTCTAATAAGTAAGTGTCATCAGAAGATAGGAAAGAACCAAGTCCTTCTATTTTAAACAACCTGTCTTCAGTACCAAGAGGTGTGAGTGTCAAAGTCCCAGTCTGATCGACTCCACCTAAAGTGATTTTTAAATCAGCTGTCGTTATCGTACTGACATCTATTGGCACATTAAATAAGCATCTGACAGTATCAAAAGCTGATGCAATGTAATCATCAGGCAGTCCTATAAATTCTTGAATCACAGGTACTGAAAGAAATTGAGTCCACGTCGCTTGTTCGCCAGAGGTTCCATTCGTGCCTGTTAAATCTTGAACTCCGGCTGCTTGTGCGGTAAAGACATAGTATCCATTCCCAGTAGTCAAACTAGCAATATCAATATCATATGTTACAGAATCGATCATGGTGATGATGACACTACCATCAATTAGATCTGCACCACCTTGATAAGTCAATAACAAGTCTTCAATGCCAAAAGAAGATTCTATAATTTCTTCAGTAAATATCACTCTTAATGTCGTGACTTGATCTGCAGTCAATTCAGATGGATGTCCAGTAATGGATGCTATGGCTGGTGGATTAGGATCTAATGGACTCCATACCACAGTATATGTTTCTGGATCAAACGTTTGGAAATCATCCACAAAATGAAATTTATCTTCATAGAATTGGACACCACCATCTGGTATAGTGACATGTGTCAACCAAACATTTTTCAAGGGAATCTCTTGTCCATCACTGAGTCGTGTCACACTGATGATTTCAAAATTGCCATGACCAGGATCATCAAGTTTTATGTAATTCCATCCAATGCCTAGTGGGTCCACTGTCAAAGTCGTGGTATTTCCAGCAGCTAAAATGTTACCTGTATGATCTCCTGTAAATGCAGGAAAGACATCGTAGACCAAATTACCTTGAGATAAATAAATAGCCTCTGGATGATCTTCAGTGTCCGCAATATCATTGATGAGAAAGTCATCGATGCTGTCATCCGCAGAACCATATACAGAGATGGTATGAACTAGTTCATGAATTTCTGCTCCACTCACCAGACTCAAGTCTGGATTCCCTCGACTGTCAAGATGAACCACATTCGTCTCGTAACTAGTGAAATGACCCAGTAAGGAACTGGTAAAATACCACTGCCCTATTCTCGCCATGAAGGGATCTATATCACCAAAATTAATCGTGTTTAATCCGAGTGTAAACGGTTCACCTTGTAAATTAGATCCGATCAATTCAAAATTAACAGCTAAGCCTTTTTCATTATCTATAATTTCTGGTTGAGCAGATTCGATCACCACTTGCTGTGCGATGCCATAGCCATTATTCTCGATCATCACTGCTAAATCAGCAGGAATGATGGGTTCGATGGGATCAGTCAGCGGATCATCGCCATAAATATCCCGTTGCATAAAATAATGTAAGAATAGATCCGGACTTGGATTCACTGTCAGTGTCACTGGAATCAAAGGCAAGGTCACCATCAGTCCACTAAATGGATCTAAGTATGAAATCGTCCCGCCGAAAGAGTAAGCTTGAGGTGTCTGAGGCGCTGCTCCTGGTTCTGGTATGAAAAGTACTTTGGCAAATCCATCAGCATCAGAAGCCAGACTACCAGTCCCATCTATCTCTGTGAGCGTATTCAGTTCAGTAGTTTCAATGGAGAATAAATCATTGCTGAGCACCCCATTCGCATCGATAATCTCTAGGTCAAGAGAGAGGTTTTGAAGAGCGTCAGTTGGGTGACCATTGTAAACAGTTAAGGTGCCTTCGAAGGCTTCTCGGACCATGGTTAAGGTCTGGCTGATCTGTATGGTGACAGATGCACAGACTGGATTGAATGCAGATTCTTCTAAGTCATCAGTATTGGCAACCCTGTCAATTTCTGATACTGCTTCTGCTACCATATCCTCAATAGATGCAAAACCTCTATTTGCAATATAGACTATGCCATCATCAATTGTTAGTTGCAAATCGTCTATAATTACTTTATCAACTATATTAGGGTATTGGGCATTAGGAGAAAAAATAGAGATAGACCACGCTTCCATGGTATCATTCCATTTTTGGATAAAAGCAGAAATAATGGCTAGATCAATATCAAATCCTGATAGTTCATTCAAAATCTGAATACTGTCTGTTGCACTAATTGATTCTTGCTGTACTATGAATTCATCTAAAGCCAAACCAATATTTACAATATTTTCATCTTCTACTATACTTACTCCATAGTATTCAATATTTTGATCATACTTTGATTGAATCATCTGGTAATAAATGTATATATCATCAGCTGGTTGTTGGAATGCAGAAGGGAATTGATTTGTTGATTTTAAGTGCTTGTCGCTTTTGAAGCTTCCACCACTAGCGCCAAAGCCACAATCTATCGCCGTATTAATCACATTGAGTGCGCAACCAATTGGTGTTGGTAAAAATATTGATCCGCAACTGATAAGCCCTGGACTAACTATACAGGATGCAACTCCAGCTCCGAATCCTGCTGGACCAGGCACGCAGCCTTTTACAGTCAAGCACCAATTCTTTAAGCAATCATTACACTTGCAATCAATATTAACGGAAGGCACATCAGAACCAACACCACAGTCTGTGCATCCTCCATCAGGTCCACCAGGATAACCTCCACCAATAGCTCCACCACCACCTCCAAATATATTGGGAACACTTGTTCCGCCACCACCACATGACCTTTCATAAGAAAAAAGATGTGCACCTTGCTGATAGATCCCATTCGGGCCACACTCATACCAATACACATTTTGAATACCGCCATTACATCCACCACCTGATTTAGTTCTTTTCCCATTGATGCTTGGTGCTGCTATGCCTAAGAATTTAGCTACATTCTCATAAGCATTAGTTTCTGAACTACTGAGGAGAGGTGCGTCTCTTCGCTTCATCTCTACAGGTATCTGGATTGCTTGTTGGGCTAATATATCTTGTGGCTCATAATTAGTGACAAAAATATATTCAGGATCATCATCTGGTAAAATCATTTCAACTTCTCTAGCGGTAATCAAGCCAACATTTGTCATCGTAACGAAGAAGGGAAATGTCTCACTTCCAAAAAGCTGTGGCATCGTATCTGGTGCTTCTATTAACACGACTGGAGCAGGCACATTGGTCTCAAACTCGATGATTAAATCAATCTGATACTCATCTTCAATGGTGGTCGGGACCACATCCCATGAGAATGATATGGTCTGATACTCGATGAAGATGCTCTCTTCTCTGGTCACACCTGGATTAATGACAAGCAATCCATCATAACCAAAATGATCCTCTGCTTGTACGACCACTCTATGAGTCCCTTCAGGTATATCGCTCACTTCAAAAAGTCCATCTGCATCAGTGACTCCTTCTCCAAAAACTTCACCTGTAAAGTAATGGGTGATCTTAACTGTAGCTCCCTCGACATGAGGCGCTTCTTCTGTAAAATAGGTGTATTGATCAATAACATCAATGATGACGCCGCCCGTCTCGTCCGACACTTTTTCAATGGTGAATGGTATATTCAGGTTATTTCCATTGGTTGCATTGATGACCATATTTCCTTGACCAGGTGTATTAAGTGGTAGATCCAAAGAAGGTATTAAATCCAATGTGATAATCGAAGTATCTCCAGGCTGCATGCTGGCTATCGGAGAAGGACTGACTAACTTCAACCATCTGACATCTGGCAATATCACTTCTACATCTTGTGTCTCACCCATGCCATCATTGAAAATCATAAACTCCAATATTCTAGAGTTGTCCTTATTCATGGTGGTATTAATACTACTGATTTCAGATCTCAGATGACCTTGCTGTGCTTGGCAAAAATAGAAGGCAGTAAATTCTTGTATGTCAGATAATTCAGTGCTGTTAATTTGCAATGGAATCTCTATGTAATCCAGGATTGTCGTAATCTCGCTTCCTGTCAATGAATAATTAATATCAGCAGTGCCATAAGCAGGAAGATTCGCTATTGGTGTAAATGAAAGACTCAATCCAGGTGGCAGAAATTCTGGTACAAATGTGACATTTGTAAGTGGCGTTCCGCTCAAATTCTCAATGGAGATCGTTCCATTCTGAGGGTCATTCAAAAGCGTCTCCCAAATAAGGTACTGATTGTTATTGACCTTAAATCCGACTATATCATACTCATCATCAAAATCTTGTGCTCCTTGCTCTGGGTAACTTGCACCTATAGCATAATGCCCAGACTCATAAGGTAAAGGTTCAAAGACTGTTTCATAATCTCCTAAAGAATCTGTAGTTACCGATAGTTCTCGTCTGACTTGATTGACCGTAATATATACATCTAAATCAGCATTTGGTACAGGGGTGTTATCAGGTTTAAAAGAAGATCCAAAAATGGTGATGGCATCTCCACGTGGATATAGGTCTTGATCAGCAAATGCCGAACCAAGGTAATCTGGGAGTACTGAAAAAAGTATTGGTTCAGATCTATTATTCAGGTAAAGCAATTCAGTCAGAGCTTCATCTGAATTGACTTCAAAAAATAGATAATAGTCTCTAGGCTGAAATGGGGTAACGCCTAAATCAGGCAATTCTAATGTATCCCCTACTTGAATTGGTGCATCTACTGTATATTCTCCAATGATAAAGTCGTTATCATCTAAGAATGCATCTTTAGACAAATAGCCTGTTATTTTGGCACCTGTAGGAGCGGCTGCCAGACCTTCATTTGTGATGAATAATCTAAACTCAAATTGATCAATAGAAGGCGCACTTAGTTCAGTTAGGGCAATATCTGCAATTTTGAAATCTGGCTTATTGATGTCTGTTACAATGACCCAAATATTTCCTGGAGCAAATCCAGCGGCATTCGCTTGAATGGTGACTTCTTGATTTCCGTCTGTAATCGGATCAGGTAATGTCGTCATCGGTACTGATACAGTCGAGGAGCCTTGTGGTATCGTGACAGTGGCAGGCAGACTTAATTCTGTCAAATCCGACGAATTCAAATTGACAATTAAATCGGTGGCCGTCGAGGTGTTTCTTTCTACGATTAAATTACCTGCATTAGCTTGATCCTCTTGAAGTGATAATGGATCTACTTGCAGAGATAAGGAAGGACCGTCATCATCACTCACGACTAATGATTCGGAATCTATTCCGGGACTGGTTAAAGATGCATCACAATTACACGATGGTATGTAGTATTTAGCTGTGACCTCCACATCCTTGAAGCCATCTACGACACCATTATCTAAAGCGCCAATGAAGAATTGCTTCTCTAATTCAGTCGCTGATAAACTTACGCCTTCTGGTAAAATCAACACATTGCCGACATCAGCGTGCAATCTGACATTAATGATCGATCCATCATCTACCATTCTTTTGATCAATCCTGTGGTCGCATAATAGCCTGCTGACTCAGAAATAGTGTCTTGTAATAACTCGATGGTAATGGCTGGAATATCATCTTCATCTGATAAAAGCGTCACTTCTGAAGCTGGTTGCAAATATGGCGCGCCTGCAGTTATTGTAATGTTTTTATTTTGTTCTGGAAAAGCATTATCAGGTAGTGCGATTGACACTGGAACGAAAGTTTGACCTGGTGCAATAGTGACAGTTTGTGGTACAGGAATCTCAGCTGAATTACTTGAAGTCAGACTGATATTCAAAAAGTCGATTGGTGCATAGTCTACTGCGATTTCAAAATTCAATGTATTCCCTTCTCCTATGGTATCAGGTAGATTATTGATCATCACCGTAGAAATTAAACTTCCATAGACACACAGTGCCTGGACTTCATCTACTGTACTGCATTGAGATGGGTTATATGAAATAATCGTATTCCCTCCAATACTTCCATTATCTAATAAATCACAAAGACCTGTACAGTCACTAAGTGTTGCGTTTTGCTGGATTCTTAGATGCGACCCAATAGTCGCGAGTTGCTCTATGCCAGTCAGCATCTTCAGCGAATCATTATTATATATGGAAAATTCTCCACCGACATCTGTCAACATAGATAATTCACTGATGCCAGAAAGAATATGATTATTGGTCATTTTAAAATCACCTATGACTTTAACCAGATTCTGGAATCCAGATAAGTCATTGATTATGTAATTAGAATTTAGAATTAGGTCTCCTTCGACTTGAGTGATAAAACTGAGACCACTTAGATCAGTGATGCTGTTGCCTCCTGAGATCACTAAACTCCCTGGCAATGAATCACAAGTAGAGAAGATTGAGACAAAGGCATCGACTTCTATTTGCGAACTTAAAGTGACATCTCCTGGAGGGCACGCTTCAGTCGTACAGAAAGTCGTCACTTCAGTTAAGCTGCTGCATTCTGATGGGTTGGAAGATATTGTAATTGACCCACCGAATAAATTATCATTGATAATAGAACACAGGCCATCACAATCTACTAATGCATCATTATATCTCACAGTAATATTACCTATGATGGTATCAACGTCCATGATTCCATTTACGTTAATCAAGGCATCATTATCATAAATATAAAGCTGCCCACCAATGGTATCGATAGAAGCATAGTCATCAATATGTATTAGTTGATCATTATTATATACTCTCAAATCACCTCCTACACCAGTAATATTCTGTAGCCCATCAAGAGAAGTCAGTTGCTGATTACTCTCAAATCTTAGATCACCAACAATGTAAGTGATGAAGCTTAAACCTGAAATATCTGTGATGTTTTGATTGCCTTTAATGAGTAGATCTCCAGGTAAAGAATCGCAAGTCGAGAATATTGCAATAAAGGCATCTACTTCATTTTGTGTGTTCAGTATCACATCACCTGAAGGACAATCCGAGGTCGTACAGAATGTACTCACTTCAGAGAAACTACTGCACTGCGATGGATTGCCGCTGATCGTCGAACTTCCAGCAATACCAGCATTATTGATCAGATCACATATACTAGAACAATCTCCTAGTGTATTATTTTGACTGATATTCAAATTACCACCGATCGTGGCTAATTGTTCTAATCCCATGATATCAGGGAGTAAGTCATTATATGTTATTCTGAAGTGACTTGCGACTGAAACAAGTTTTGACAACTGTGCAATTGAAGCCAGGTTATCATTTCCGTTGATTTTCAGTTCACCGGCGACTGACTCTATGTTATTAAGACCAGAAAGATCTGTGATGTTATTTGTGTATTGAATAATGAGGTTCCCTCCTATGTGATTAAGAAATGTCAATCCAGAAATGTCTGTGATGTTATTATTTCCATAAATGGTCAAACCACCAGGCATTGAATCACATCCAAAGAAGGTATTGACGAATGCATCGACTTCGACTTGAGTGGATAAAGTGACGGTGCCTTCAGGACAATCTGTATCTGTGCATAAAGTAGTGACCTCCGTTAGAGAGCTACACTCAGATGGGTTATTAGAAATACTGACACTACCTACGACACCTCCTATATTAATAAGATTACAAATTGCAGAACAATCAGTCAACGCAATATTATTGTTTATGTATAAATGAGAACCAATTGATGTGACATTACTAATTCCGTTTAAAGAAGTGATCAGTGCATTATTTCTTATTTGTAGATAACCACTGATTGAAGTTATCTGAGATAAAGCTGATAAGGAAATGAGCGCAGCATTATTTTGTATATCTAAAAACCCATTGACACTAGCCAATTGTTCTAATCCTGACAGTGTAGAAAGAGCAGTATTATTATTTATTTTAACATCAGTCCCCAAATTTAGTATAGAGCTTAGAGCCGTTATATCAATCAATCCGACATTATTATTAATTTCTACATGTCCATCTACGCGGTTGATGTTTAATCCAGACAAATCCAGCAATAGAGGATTACTGATTATTCTGAAATCTCCTTGTACATAATTCAAAAATGATAAGCCTGATAGATTATTTATGCTGCCTCCATTGATCAGTAACGTACCAAAGATCGAATCACATGTACCATAGGTATTGACAAAAGCATCGACTTCATTTTGTGAGGATAAAGTAACTGATCCTAAGGGACAATTACCAGCATTACAGTAAGTGGTGACTTCTGATGGAGAGCTACATTCTGCAGGGTTCCCTGATATGTATGTGGACTGGTCTACACCACCATTATTGATGATCGTGCATATGCCACTGCAATCCACCAATGCATCATTGTTTTGAATAAATAAATTACCACCGACAGAGACTAGTGTTGACAATGCATCGACATCAGTTAATTGGTCATTATTGTAAAGCTGAAAATAGTCGTCTACAGTCGTTATATTATTCAGACTGCTTACATCTGTCAAAGCAATATTATCTCTGATATCAATAAACCCTCTGATATTACTCAAGCCACTCATAAGTCCAACATCTTGTAGCAACGGATTAGATCTAATTCCGATATCACCTGTAACACTCGTCAGTTGATTCATGGTAGCGAGGCTTGTCAGCATTGCAGAATAATCGATAAAAAAATCTCCTGCAATCGTTGTCACATTAGCTAAGCCAGCTAATGACGAAATTTGATCTAAATCATACAGTATTAAGTCTCCTTGGATAGTAATCAAAAAAGAAAGACTACTGATATCTGTGATGGCTGATGTTCTAATTGACAAGTTCCCAGGAAATACTGGACAAGATCCATAAGCTTCTACAAATGCATCTAGTTCAATCTGAGAATTCAAAGTGATGTCAGATGGTGGGCAACCTGCTGGAGTGCATCGAAGTACCACTTCTGTTTGGCTACTACATTCAGAAGGATTAGCATAGATGTTAGTTGTTCCTGCGATTCCATCTACATTGATCATATTACATATGGCGCTGCAATCTGTCAATGAAGCATGATTGATGACGGTTACCTTGCCATTGACAGAAGTTATATTATCCAATCCAGTCAGACTGACTAACAGGTCATTATTGCTAAAATAAAGATCATTATTTATACTTGTGACAGAACTTAATTGAGAGATATCGATTAAGGCATCACAATTCTCAATACGGAGACTGCTCCCTAATGAGATTTCATCAATTCCAGATAAACTACTCATGGCATCACAGTTAGAGATGGTCATATTCCCTTGAATTTCCAATGCGCTAAAACCTGATACATCTGTCAATACTGTAGCTGTTGAAAAATTCAGATAACCCGATAAATATTCTATAAAATTTAATCCAGATAAATCATTGATATCTCCAGAGATGGTCAGACTTCCGATTAAGCTATCACATCCAGAAAAGTCATTGATAAATGTGGTGACTTCTGCCTGGCTGGACAAGGTTTTATTCCCAATGGCGCAAGGATTAGGTGCACAGTTAGTTTCGATTTCTACTTGGGAACTACAAAATGCGGGGTTAGAACTAATATTAATGAAACCTTGAACTCCTTCTGCTTGAAAGAGTAGACACAAACTACCACAACTGACAAGACTTGAATTATTATAAATATTTAGACTTTGCGAGACCAATTGTAAATCATCAAAGCCATCTACATTAGTCAATAGTGGATTATTATTGATGATCAACAGACCCGTGATGCTGCTCAAGCCATCAAATACATCTACATTGGTCAGGGCAGTATTAAATTCTATGTACAGCCCATTTCCTATATTCAATCCAGCGCCATTTATCGGGGATAAATCTGATAGCATATCCAGAGATCTGAATCTCAAATAGCCTCCTGTGATTGCGAGGTTTTCTAACCCGTTCAGGGTAGATAGATTTGTTAATGAATTCAAATATAAATTACCTGTCACTTCAGTCAAAAAATTAAGCTCGCTGATGTCTGTAATGTTAGATCCCGATATCGTCAGATTGCCATCATGCGTCGCACAAGCACTGTAAGTAGCTACATAAGCATCTATCTCTGCTTGGGTGTCAAGTGTCAGATTACCTGAGTAACAAGGATTCGCTTGACAAAATAACTCGACCTCTATTGGACTGCTGCATTCTGATGGGTTATTACTAATACTTATACTGCTGGCTACACCTCCATTTATCAGAGTACAGATTCCACTGCAGTCTGTCAGACTGGAATTAGAATTCACACTTAGATAAGAGCCTATAGAAGTCAATCCAACAAAGCCATTTAAATTAGTCAATAATGGATTAGAGGACACACTCAGATAAGAACTGATAGATGTCAAGTCATCAAAGCCATCTACATTAGTCAATAGTGGATTATTATTGATGATCAACAGACCCGTGATGCTGCTCAAGCCATCAAATACATCTACATTGGTCAGGGCAGTATTAAATTCTATGTACAGCCCATTTCCTATATTCAATCCAGCGCCATTTATCGGGGATAAATCTGATAGCATATCCAGAGATCTGAATCTCAAATAGCCTCCTGTGATTGCGAGGTTTTCTAACCCGTTCAGGGTAGATAGATTTGTTAATGAATTCAAATATAAATTACCTGTCACTTCAGTCAAAAAATTAAGCCCGCTGATGTCTGTAATGTTAGATCCTGAGATGGTCAGATTAGCATCATGTACACTACATAAAGCAGCATAATCGGAGATGTAATCATCGACCTCGGTTTGTGTATCCAGTGTCATATTAGAGTCTGGACATTGAGCAAATAAATAATTAGTGAACGCTATGCAAAGCACGAAGATTGGAGTTAGTCTTCCCATATTGAAATTGATTTATGATTTTAGCGAAAAGACTTATTTAAATGGAAATATTCTTTGGAAGGTCAAAGTTCTGAAAATGAATAAAGTCTAATCGTCTATATAATACTTGCATAAAATAGTTAGTTTTTAACTAACTATAACAGTTTTACCCGTAATTCCGTGACTATGCATTGAAAAATAACTATTTATAGGGATGCTTTAGGCAACTATTAATAAGATTTTAGTAGCTTTTTTAGTCTGCAACATCAGCATGATATATCTGGAATAGCTTTATTACTCCAAATTCATCATACTTTTTTTGAATATTGAAATACAGGTTCTATACACTTTACAGTAAGCTGATTAGTTATTTAGTGGAGATGCAGCAATAAAATAAGAGCTAATAATAAAATAAGAGCTAACTAAATGGGGATACTATAAAGAATATTAAAAGATACTTGATGGTTGTAGAGGAAGTGAATAGTATGATTGATTGATTCATTGATCTATAATGAAACAATAGATCAGTGTCTTTTGGAATATCGTGGTGTTAGTCTTGCTCCTATTTTTATCAGCCTTTTTCTAATAGCTTTTTGTCAAAGTCTCTGGTACGATAATAATAAAATCAGCTTGCTGGTGATACTCGAGTTCAAGCACACCGATCTCAGCCTGCTCCTCTGAGCTTATGGTTATAATTTTAAGGTTAGGATTCGCTCGTTTCAGGTACCAGATGATTCCTTCTCCATTATTAGAATGATAACTGCCATTGAGGTGGAAGAAAAGCTGACCATCCATGAGATGACTTAATATCGAATGAGCCATGGTCGCATCTTTCAATGCTTGAGCTTTAGGTAAGTTATCATTCGCATGACTTGGATCGTCAAACATGTCCATCATGCTTTTATATCCAGGCAATTCAGAATCATAGGCAATAGGTTGTGGTGCTATCCACTTCTTCTCCTCTGTTGATAATGAGTCTAAACTTTCCAGTCCTTCTCGATATACTTGAGTGGCATATCGTCTTGGGACATTAGAGGCTATGATAGATATGTTTTTGGATTTTGCATATTCTACTATTGGTTTATAGTCTGTCTCATAGTTAGACCATAGTCTGGCAGTACTGTCTAGTGCACCATACGTGATACTGTCCTGTAGATATAGATTCAAGACATCTTGATTATCGCGCTCAAACATCTCCATGCCGAGTATCACATTAGAGCTAGAATCGAGATCAATTATTATTTCATATTCCAGCCAATGACAGATCGGGCTGTTATGCATCTCTCCGAATAAAATGACATCTGCAGTATGAAGAGAATCTAACATTTCTTCAAAATTCATTTTTATGCCAGCGGAATCGAATAACTGATAGGCTTGCTTGTGTTGTGCATATATACTATGGCCCAGATAACTGAGTGCGATCCAGATGCTAAGTATTATTCTTACAGAGAAGTGATAAGTCATAATATAGAAATATAAATATTCTCTTTTAACAGAAAAAAGGCATCAACTTATACACCATCTACTCCATAGATCGAACCTGCAAAAGATAAAAATTCACATGTTGGGCACTTCTATGTCCAACAAGACCAAAGATAAAGCTTAGCTGATATCTTCAGCCTTTTATGTTATTAGTAGGTTTTATGAAATGGGATCTAATAGATAAGGATTTGAAATAGATTTCTTCCCAAATCGTTTCAAAAGAGCAATTTCATCTTTTTCAGAAATATTCTCTTTCTTAATTGTCTTTTGAACTCGAGGCTGACCTAAGCCAGGTATTCGAATTTTAAAAAATGGCCATAACAATTCACTATAGTAAACTTTTTTCAAATCAGGAAATCCAGAAATATAGCTGAGTTCATTACTCATTTTAAAATCTTCAGAATAATAAAACTTCCACTGACCATTCTCAGCTTCAAGATATCCTATAATAATCTCTTTATACATTAAGACAAATTTCTGTACTTCTTCTGTGGACAATGCGTTGACATTATCCTCTTCACCTTTTGCAAACCAGTCAAATAGCTTCTTAATCATGAATATTGGCAATTTTTCTTAATCTCTTAAACCTCTCCTTTACGATGTAACAGACAAGCTCATTCCTTTCGTCTATAAAGTACTGTTTAAATTCATTATTGTAAAGATCTAAAACAATTTTTTCATTTTCAAACGTAATTAAATCTCTAATTGTTCCTTGATGTTCAGCATTATTCGACCATATGAATCGTACAAGATCAAAGTGATTGACATCAGGATTTCCCTCTATACTTATTCTGGGGCACGCATTTTCGATATAGTTTTCAACTTTTTTACCACCTGAAGTTAGATTTATTAGCTGTTTTTTAACCCTATCATCATTCCAATTCCAAAGCAATCCCCTTGCCGTGTCGTATATAGGAGAAAATAAAGGATTTGTATCATCGTTTCTGACACTTTTGATGACTCCCCAATTGTAAAAATGCCTATCATTATTTCCAACTATAGCATCAAATACTATCATTTTTACAAGTTCCTTAATTATTACTTCACAGCAATTTTCGAAAACAGAGTTAATTGCTTCAAATATGAATTGAATAGTAAAAAGTTGTCTTGCAGATTGTCTATCATTTGCTATTTGTTCTGCAAAGCTCTCATCTTGAAGATATTCCCCGCAGATTTCTGCACCATGTACTAATTTTTGTTCTTCAACATAAAGAAAGTATTTAGATAGAAATCTAATTTGTCCGTTAATATTACATAGGTTTACATGATTCATATTTAGGCCAATTTCAGTGCCTACTCTATTTAGTAAATATTCGATAACTGATTCATTAGGATACCATTTTTGAGCACTCTTTGCAATAAATGAATTCCATGTTTTTAACTTTGATTTATAAACCTTACCGCCGCTCTCATAAAAATAGGCTTTGATAAATCGCTTTGGAGCATCACCATCCAGATTAAATGGAATTATGCAATAGTTCTTCTCTTTCAGTATTGGGATTCTATGAAGATTTCGAAATATCCCCGAAATGTTTTCAGACTCTTCTATTTTCAATCTTTTTCTAAAATCTCCCTTCATAAATTTTTTATGCTCTGTTATTCACCTTTTATTATTCTGAGATTTTCTAATTCATTCAGAATATCTTCATATTCTTTTTTATCAATTTGATTTGTTTGATAGAGCCACAAAAAAGTTTGTTTTTGCTGTTCAGTTGGTATGTGATCATCAATTTTTAAAAATGTTGTTCTAAAGTGCAGTTTTTTGGCCTTTCTAATCAATTCAATAAAGTCATCTACGACTTCTTTCTCGTTTTTTCTATAGAAGAAGCTGATGGTTGTGTTTCCTTTAATATGTTTGATATATTCTTTCTTAAAAAGTTTGGCGGCCCATGCACTTGTGCCACCAATTATTCCCATTCCTGCTCCACCAATTATTGTTGAAGATATTTCTTTGTCCTTTAGCTGATCCACTAAAAAGTATAAAAGAAAAAATAGATTTATCATCACAGAAAAGAAAAGTCCGACTTCCGCTTTGTTTGGTTTCTTATTTACGATTATTTCTTTGAAGTCAATATTTTCGAATTCAACTTCATACTTTGAGTAATCGCCTTCATGTTTATATTCAGCAATTATACCTTTGTCGTATAATTCGAAAACTCGAAAGTCCTTTCCGTTTTTTTGAGTTAATTTTTTATTTTCAAGAGTTGATTTCATTTGTATTTATTATTCTAATAGAGCATAACGTATCGGTGACATGCGTCGTGCTGACAAAAGAAGCATGATCGTCATGGTCACTTGTTATGTAGAGTGACTTACCGGTTTAAATTGTTTTCTATATCCATTCTTTGATGAAGTATTCTATCTACAAAAATCATATCATTTTGAAATTTATATAATATCATATGTGAGCCGATGTTCATTCTTTTATGAGTCTCTTTTACCTCACTAATTGACTTGCCTATTTCTGGATTCTTACAAATAAGTTTAATCATACTAATTATGCCTTTATAGTATTGTTCTGCTTGTTTTATTGACCAATTTTGAACAGTATATTCCCATATTGAATCGATATCTTCTAATGCAATTTTACTTAGTTCGTAATTCATTTAGAAACTCTATTCTTCAGTTTAGCTAAATGTTTTATTGGGTCAAAGTTTTTAACATAGCCACTTTTTTCTCCCACTTCAATTGCATCTCTTAGTATTCTAATTTTTTGCTCCCTTTCATCTATCAATCGTAGACCTGCACGAATTACTTCACTTGCCGACGAAAACCTTCCTGATTGTATACTTTTTTCGATTATATCTTCGAAATGATCACCTAATGTAACTGAAGTGTTCTTTGCCATAATTTTATCTTTGTGCCAAATATACCAATATTTGGTACAATGTGCAAATCTTAGTTCTCCGTTTTTATTCTTATTAATGTTAGCTTAGTCACTGTCAATCATTTCCTGTTTTGGAGACTTTTAGTTGACCTTTTTAAAGATATTGAATTAGTTAGCAACGGAGATTCCTTGGTAGCATAAAAATTGATACCCTAATTGTTTCAATTACAACTGGTCTAATCTTAAGAATTCTACATAACACAAAGGAATGCATGTGACATTTTATGACACATACATTTCAGTTGAACCGTCTATCGGGTATCGCTGTATGTTTTTCTATCTATGAAATTAAAGAATTATTTGTGATTTGCAGATCTTGTGGATCCTATACTTAGTAACTTATAAAATGGTGCCTTGAGTAGTAGAATTCGTTGCTTCTTTTCATAAAATATCGTCATAATCGATCTATGATGGCATAGCGATTCTGTATGAACTTTTGTTTTTCTCATGCTGACGCTTCCTTAGGATATGAAGATGCTTTGGGTGGGCCTCTCAGTTTGGGTAAGATGATAAAGTAAAGTATCCATACTGTATTTTTCTTTATCTCACTGATCTGAAAGTTTGTAATTTGACACTTTTCACAAGCCTACGGCTCAGCTTTCATGAGTGTTTTTAGCACAGCAAAAAGCTGACTTAAGCTATCTCTATTTTGTAATAGCTTCTGATCTATTCGGTCTTTATACTTTTTTAGAGTGGCTGATGCATGTAAGCCATAGTAGCGTGATTTTTGAAAGTGTGGCGGTAAGATATGCCGAAGAAATTGGTCTAGTGCCACTATAGGCTCTAATCTCCTAATTGATAACGGCGCTGCTTCTCATCTTTCATTTTTATGTATTGCTTATGAATTATATTGACTTCTTCCTGCTCTGATAAATATTCAAACCTCAATTGTAATATTGAGTGCCTCACTCAGTCGCATTCCCGCGGCATAGACAAAACAGAGCCAGCCCATCCGAATCTGATGATCCAGTTCTCTCCTTTAGAAGGTCGATTTACGACCTTCCATCTCAGCATAGCTTAGATTAGTCACTCATTAC
>Ga0209187_1001016_pt1 | contig 37107 bp, 41 predicted proteins | sample BantaG_FD_187430 | JGI IMG/M metagenome (GOLD analysis project Ga0209187, IMG submission 187430) | Marine algal microbial communities from Bantry Bay, Ireland - BantryBay_4 metaG (SPAdes) (version 2) | ecosystem: Host-associated > Algae > Red algae > Unclassified | place: Bantry Bay, Ireland...
AGGAGAGAATAGATGTCTCCTGATGGTAGCTAACGCTTAAAAATCAGTAAACCAGGTCAAAAACGACGAAATTGCGGTGGCAGCACCGATGCAATACAATCTAAAGAACGTCAACATCAGCAAACGAAATAACCTCAATCAAAAAACGTCGTTTCTGGATGGGCACTAACTAATAACTGTAGAAAGATCGCTACAAGAATACAGATACCAAGAGCACCAAACATCCAATACGATGTAAAATCTTGGCTACCCAGCGTGTTACTCATGTTTTCAATGACACAATCTGCCAAAAGGGGCTGTTAGTTGTTTAGAATTTCGGAAATATTACGTGCTCCATGGAATATCCTCTGGATATAAACGTTGTTTTCGCGGCGCTCGAAAAAGAGCAGATAATTTGAGTATTTAGAAATTGGGTACATTAATAGCTTAGTGTACTTAGAATCTACGAGTGAACTGAATCAGATGTTCATCTAATCAGATATTGATCTGAACTTTAAACATTAATCTAAAGAGATATTTATCTGAACTTTCATTGGTAATTTAATCAGTTATTCATCTGAACTTTAAACGTTAAGCTAATCAGATATTCATCTGAACTTTAAACGTTAACCTAATCAGATATCCGTCTGACTAGTGCCGTTAGACAATCATCCCAAGCCACTTTGGCCAATGTAAGGCAACTATATCTAAAGGCATATATATTTTCCATTGCGTACTAGTGCTGTACAAGTTTATCGTCTCCATTGCTTGTTAAAGCCAGTTTTCCAAGCCGGTTTTCTGGGCTCAGTCAGGAGACAGAAATGCTTATTTGTTATATATTATTCATACATTCTAATAAGTGCATGAATGTTGGCAGCGGTAACCGTTTTAATACCCTCATTAAAGTATCGAGGGTCCCGAGGCAACGCCTGCATCAACAACGCTGAGCGAGAATAACCCTGCTGTCGCAATTTAATGCTGGAACTAAAAGATGAAATCTGAAGATAAAGACACCACTAACAACGCACAAAAATTTAGTCGACGTGACTGGCTAACACATACTGCTAAATTGGGCGGCGCTGTAGGTGCAGCTTTATCTGGGGCATCAATTGCAAAAGCCGCGACACCAGAACCCCTTATAACGGAGATACAAGATTGGAATCGCTACATGGGCGATGGTGTGGATGCACGTCCATACGGTTTACCATCGCAATTTGAGCATGATGTGATTCGACGCGATGTAAGCTGGCTGACCGCTGATGCCAAGTCGTCGATCAATTTTACGCCGATACATAAACTCGACGGAATCATTACACCAAACGGTGTTTGCTTCGAACGTCACCACAGCGGTATTGCCGAAATCGAACCGTCGAATCATCGTCTTATGGTCAACGGTCTGGTAGACAAGCCGTTGGTTTTTACCATGCAGGACCTAGAACGTTTTCCTCGCGAGAGTCACGTATATTTTTTGGAGTGTGCTGCAAACGGTGGTATGGAGTGGCGCGGTGCCCAGTTAAACGGTTGTCAATTTACCCATGGCATGATTCATAACGTTATGTACACGGGCATCCCGTTAAAATACTTACTTGAGGAGGCTGGACTCAAAACAAACGCCAAATGGTTATTACCTGAAGGTGCTGACCCATCGCACATGACTCGATCTATTCCAATGGAAAAAGCCATGAACGATTGTCTGGTTGTTTTTAAAATGAACGGCGAAGCCTTACGACCCGAACAAGGCTACCCGTTGCGTTTGGTTGTACCAGGTTGGGAAGGAAACATGTGGGTTAAATGGTTGCGTCGTCTGGAAGTAGGCGATAAGGCTTGGCACCATCGTGAAGAAACCTCTAAATACACTGACCTGTTGGCTGATGGCTCAGCGCGTCGATTTACCTGGACCATGGACGTTAAATCTGTCATCACTAACCCCAGTCCACAAGCACCTGTTTTGCATGGGCGCGGGCGAACCGTTTTAGCGGGCTTGGCATGGTCTGGTCATGGCAAAGTTAAACGTGTTGATGTTTCTATTGATGGTGGTAGAAATTGGAAACCAGCCAGGGTGGATGGGCTTACTTTGTCGAAGTCGTTACATCGCTTCTATTACGATTTTGATTGGGATGGACGTGAGATGTTTATGCAAAGCCGGGCAATTGATGAGCTCGGACAAGTGCAGCCAACCAAAAATGCTCTGCGTGAAGCACGTGGGGAGAATTCCATCTACCACAACAATGCGATTCAGACGTGGCATGTTAAAAATGACGGTGTCGTTGAAAACGTGGAGATCTCTTAACATGTTAATGCGTAGTCTTACATTCCATAGTCTGACATTCTTAGCGTTGTTGCTATCCGGGTTATCTGTTCAGGCTGGCGATGTATTTGAAGGACAAGAACGCTTTAAACAGTGCCTCAGTTGTCATGCGATCGGTCCAAATGCTAAAAATTTATTTGGACCGCAATTGAACGGTATCTTTGAAAAAACCGCTGGTTCAGCGCCTGGATACGATTACTCACAGCCTTTTAAAAACGCTGCTGCAGGTGGAATTCTATGGAACGATGATTCTCTGGATCAGTTTCTTGAAAATCCGTTGCAGTACATGCCCGGGACCAAGATGGCATTCCCCGGGGTTCGTGACCCTGATGAGAGAGCGCATCTCATTGCATTTTTACGTGCTGTTGGTGTTGATGGTGTATTACCTCCAGAACCGCCTGCGCCGACAAAGGCTGAGTTGGTCAAAGAACAGAAACCCAAAATACTGCCTGCAGATGCGGCTGTGCCTACGCATGGCGTACTCCACTTGGGACGCGTAGCCATGCCTGAAGAGGTTGCTGCCTGGGATATCGATATACGTCCTGATGGTATGGGACTGCCCAAAGGCGCTGGTACAGTAGAAGCAGGCGGTGAACTTTATGATGCGCAGTGTGCCGCTTGCCACGGTGTTTTTGGTGAAGGAACGGGGCGTTGGCCAGTGCTCGCGGGCGGTTTTGATACGCTTGCTGAAGAGCGCCCGGAGAAAACCATCGGCTCATACTGGCCTTATCTGTCTACCGTGTTTGACTACGTACGCAGAGCAATGCCGTTTGGCAATGCGCGATCACTATCAGATGATGAAGTCTATGCACTCACTGCCTATTTGCTGTACTTAAATGATATGGCCGATGAAGAATTTGAGCTGAACTCTGACAATTTCGCGTCGATAAAAATGCCCAACGAACTCAATTTTATACAGGATACGAGAACCGAAGAAGACTATTTCGCACCTACGGTCGAACCTTGTATGTCGAATTGCATGGACACGCCTGCTAAAGTTACTATGCGCGCGAGAGTACTTGACGTCACCCCCGATGGCGAATAGCGTTGTCGATAAAAAATAAGGGAGTACTGTTTTGCCATTAAATTCGATTATCGTTTTTGCGCTCTCGTTAGTGTTGTTCCCTCAGTTTGCGTCAGCGCAGCAAGACGCTGGCACCAACAATGCCATTGCAGGCTGTGTGGCCTGCCATGCAATAAGTGCTGATAGCACGCTCATGGCAGGGCCACATTTACTTAACATCGTTGGCAGAGATGCTGCCAGTGTTAGCGAGTTCGATTATTCGGATGCACTTAAAACAGAGGGCGCTAATGGGTTTGTCTGGACTCGTGAATCGCTTGATGAATTTCTTCGACAACCCAATGACTTTATCGAAGGAACATCAATGCAATACCCTGGCGAGTTGGATGATCAAATACGTTCCCGAATACTCGATTGGCTGGAATCACTCAATGCCACTAACGATGCCGCAACTGATTCGAATGACTTTGCAGACCCTCGAGTCGAAGAGATACTGCAACTTTCAGCAGACCCAGACTACGGTGAGTATTTAGCAGGCGAATGTGTAACTTGCCATAGTGACGGTGCCGCGAGCGGTGGTGTTCCAGCAATCCGTGGGCAAGAGCAGCGTTATTTTATTTTGGCCTTGCTTGCTTATCAAGATGGTTCCAGGTCGAACACAACTATGCAGCAAATTACCAAGTCACTGGGCAAAGAAGAAATGGCGGCGCTGGCAAAATATTTTTCAATTCAGTAGCCCTTCAAGCGAACCGACAGCTTGAGGCAACAAAGAGCTCCAGCAATAGAGAGCTCCAGCAATAGAGAGCTCAAGCAATAGCCAGCTCAAGCCAATAGCCCGTCAAGTAAATCGACAGGTCGAGTTAGAAGACAGGTCATGACAATGGTCGCATCGTGGCTACAACCCGGCATTGAGTCTTTCAGTTGCTGCACCACTACTAATGGCATCGCGCGCTAGCTTTGTTGCACTGAGCATATCCGGCTCGCGGCCAGTATGCCAAAGCGTCAAAGCTGCACCAAGCACGGCGGCATCGTAAACAGGACCGGGTTCCCCTGACAAAGCTTTTCTACCCTCTTTTGCACAGAGCCCGGCAAGCGCATCTATGTCCCACTTCAAGCCCATTTCCTGTTCGTTGACGGGTGGTTTTTTTGTAGCATCCGGAATGTCCAGGGCCCGATATTCACGTGCCAGCTCCAGTGGTGCTAACTCGATGTCGAGCTCCACTTCATGGCCCGAGTCGATGTAGTGAACCACATGCGCATCAGCACGAAACGATGGAATGACACCGCCTTCGGTGCCGCGAACTAACAACAGCGAATCGTGCCCGCAGTGCCTGGCCAGCATCGCATAAGTTTCGCGATAAGGTTTGTGAACATACCCGGTAACCAAGTGTGTGCGCTGTTGGCCGCGTATTGGATCAAGTAAAACTTCTGTTGTGCTGAGCACTGGTCGTTTAACAATCAAATTTCTAAGATCATTAAGGCCACACAAGGGTGGGTTGAATATGGCTTGATCCATATACCCCCAACCGATTGCAGGGTCGGCAAGGCGACTGGCAACCTCGTCGACCGAGCGCAACGGATTGCCGCCTAGCGCACGCACAATGGCATGATGAGTCACACCGTATTTCGGCCCGACCAAGTCCACTCCGTGTGAAAAGACGCTCACACCGCATGCGGCCAATACCGGTAAGGCGAACAGAGATGAATGAACCGTGCGATTAAACCCGTTATAAGGATCGGAAAATATCACAACATCGTCGATATCGGCGGTAGTGGTTATGGTGCATTGTCGCAACGCGTCGATCGTGCCTTTTAATTCGATGTCAGTTTCGCGTTTCATTCGCAGACCGATTAAATACACACCAGCTTGCACCGGGTCGACGGTACCTTCGAGAATGGCGAGCATGACCGCGCGGGCTTCATCATAAGCGAGATTTTTACTCAGCTCTGGGCCTGTGGCCACGCGTTGAATGGCTGAACGCATAAGCGCGTCATCGGCAGGTGGGACTGCTTGGTATGGATTGTCAGACATAATATTATTCGTTTAGCTCTATAACGATGACGCCTCCGCGGACACTTGCAGGATACACCTTGAGATTTTGATCGGCAGGGTCGTCGAGTACCTGGCCGGTGGTTAATTCGAATCGGCTACCGTGTAATGGGCACTTGACCACGGTGCCGTTTAAGTTGCCATCACACAGACGTGCATCCTCGTGAGTGCACATTTCATCGGCGACAAAAACCCCGTCGCTGGTTTGTGCAACCAGTACGTTTCTGTCGCTAAGGGATACGCACCGCATCTCATTCATGGGTACAGCACTGAGATCGCACACCGGAATTTTCTTGTCAGCTTGCATGGTTATTATCCGCGTATTGTTGCTTTTACGTTGTGCAGCATGGCATAGACCAACGATCACATGTTGTGTATTGTAGAATAGTAGCTCACGGTTATCGTCTTGTTAGATGTTGAACTCTTTACAAGTGAGCGTCTACAAGTCACACACATCAGAGCGTTACACGTTCTGCCAAACAGATCGCAGAGTACAAGCATGAACGATTCAGATGCAATGCAGTTGGCCAGTGGCATAGCCGCTTTTGAGGCGAAAGAGTTTCGTCGCGCCTGGCAAATGCTTCAACCTCTGTCTGACAACGGTGTTGAAGAGGCACAGTATCGGTGCGCCATGATGATGCAAAATGGCCTGGGTGTCATCGCACGACCGAAAGAGGCAGCGGAGTTAATGCTTCAAGCCGCAGAAAAAGATTACCCGCTGGCTCAGCATTCTCTGGGTGTTATGTTGTGTTTCGGGGAGGGCATTGAGCAAGATACTAAAAAAGCGATTCATTGGCTCGAGCGTGCAGGCGGTAACGGGCTTGCAGGTTCTTGGGCAACGTTGGGCATGATCTACAAAGAAGGGCAAGGTGTGGAGCCCGATGCTGATAAAGCAGGCGCCTATTATGAAAAAGCGGGCTTTGACCCGGCAGAGTTTACTTAAGTGGCTGGGTAGATTGGTTTAGAAGAGCTTGTTTAGCTGACTGGTATGGTAAACCAGTTCAGTTAATGGGTTGAGTTAATGGGTTCAGTAAGTTAGTTTAGTAAGTTAGTTCAGTTAATAGATTGAGTTGATAAGTTCAGTTAACTGGTGAGGTGTCTTTGTGTGGAATCACAATGCCACAACCCAGCAATTGGTTGTCGCCAATGCCCGCATCTTGCAGTTGCAGTGAATGCTTCACAGGCACATCGGCCAGTAGCACACTTCGGGTTAGCAAAGTGCCTTCAGAAGACTGAATATGTTGAGTCCGGCCGCACATAAGTTTGTTGGGTGTAAATCCAATCGACTCACAGACAGCAGTCACACGTGACAAAAACTGATCTTCATTTTCTTGCTGCGAGTCGGAGTCGTTAAAAACAGTGTAGCGAGAAAATAGGGTGGCCCCTGCGTAAAGCGTTTTGACATTGGCATTGAGTATCTGCAGGTGCTGGCCAGCAACGTCGATTGGTTGATTGGATAGCTCTGCGATTAGCTGCGATGTACACTCAATTGGGACACGGATGCGTAATCGGGTTCGGCGTGACAGTTCTAACCATTCACCGCTTTGCGATTCAGGGCGGCTCCAGCCATTTTGCGAACCAGCAACGTGTATGGCATGTATCCCTGCCAACGGAAGATCGAACAACCATGGCACCCGTGTGCAAATGCTGTTTGCAAGCTCCGCTGAATGATCCACTGGCAGACGCTGGCAATCCAGTTTGAACACGACATCGGCTGTTTTCGCATCGCTAACGCTGGTATCTGAACCTTTTTCTATCCAGGTACTCATGCCGATAATTGCCTGTTAGCACTTTGCATAGCGGTGTTAGTTTTCATCTTGATCTGGTAATTCGTTGCGCAGTTTCTCATGGTCAAACCACCAATCCGTTTGCACCATCACATCGATGACGTTGCGTAATCGAACCAAAAACTTTTCTGGCTGGTCCAGTTCCAGTCGTTCGACCCATAAATCAAAAAACGTTTTGTCCTTCACATCGCTGTGTCGGAGTGCAACGCGTGCGAGTACACCGCCTGTAAACAGCGTTAATTCTTTATGATCGGCTCCATCGCTACGCAAGTCGGCAATGTAGTGGGCAGTCGCTGCCGCCACTGCGCCGCCATCGGAATCATCCGGTGTCTCATCGACAATATGGGTGAGTATGTTTGCTGTTAAGCGCGGATCGATCGGGTAGGTCACAGCCAGCCAGGCTGCTTGCCCGGCAGCAGCCAGCGCATCCTCACCATCGGTTAAATACACATACTGACACGCCAATGCGGCATCTTCGAATCGCTTGTGTTCAATAAAAATATCAACCGCATGTCGAGCCAAAGGATACGCCTCTGTTTTGCGATTAAGATCGAGCATTAAGCCTGCAAGCTCAAGGCACAGTAATGCTCGCTCTAAATCCGCGCTGTTACAACCTAACTCTGCTTGCGCATATTCAGGCAGTTGCGACAAGCGTTGCTCTAATTGCTGGACGCGAACTTCGTGTGCTGCATCGGGTGTCTTGTCCATCAGTTTGCGTTCCGCATCTGACAGAGGCAATGATTGAGGTAATTCGTTATTCGACATTGGACTGGTAGCCAGTGAACGCAGCTTCAAGTATTGCTTCCCAGTCCATTGGGGTGTCCGGGTAGGGCGGCTTTAAGTCCATCCGAAAAAACCGTTCTTCTCCGGCGCGTTGTTTGACGACTTCAACCAATTCGGCAAAGGTGGTGACGTCCCGATGCTGCAACAGCAAATCGCTGACTTTTAGCATGTTTTTCTCATTTTTTAAAATTCTACTCACACCTAATTTATCTTACTTGAGGTTGTTAAACCTACTGGAATTGCTAAAACTACTTGGATTACTAAAACTACTGGATTACTAAAACTACTTGGATTACCAAAACTATTTGGATTACCAAAACTATTTGGATTACCAAAACTATTTGGATTATTAAAACAACGCGGATCATTTAAACTAACAGCGATTATCGCTGCGTACGTACGGTAAGTTTGCGTATCGGCCACGTAAAATTTGTCTGCGCGCTACTGATTGATCGTCCTCAAACGCTTCCCGTTTGTGAAGTAAGTTTCGCGTAATAATGCCTTGGTTTTCTTTTAATCTCACTTGCGTGTGCCAGCGCGTATTGTCGTTTATCAACTGCGTAGCCGCCGCCGCCGCCTCTTTCACAGTCTCCGAGTGCCACTGAATATTCCGGGTGCGTGTGGTGAATCTGGTATTCAGCTCTCCGTCTTCAAACACTGAAAATATTGGCACAGCCCGATCGGGTCGGTGATGACCTTCCTCATCTTTATTAGCAGGCAGCAGCATGGCTTGTGGGTGAGTCAGCGCGACAACCCAGGCAGGGTTGGTGTCATACAGGGCAATCAGCAACAGTTCATTTTTCATCAATGTTAACGCGCCGCCGTGCGCGGCCTGCTCGATACAATACAAACTGAAACAACGGACCGATTGCTCAGCGTCGTTGTAATAACCGTCAGTGTGCCAGTTCATGGCGCGATTTGAGTACGGAATAAAGCGGCTGGTTTGTGTGCCCGTTTTATCCTCCAACAGCGAGAGGTTGTCTGTGCCAGATATGATGCCGGTATCGGCGTCGACTAATCCCAAATGTTGATGAAGTTCGAGTTCACGTTGACGTGGATTGGCTACATTTTCATTCCCTGCTTCCTGCCATTCTTCACGCCATTGATAAAGGGTGAAACCGAAATCCTGTACTTCCTGACACATGCTCTTCAAGCATTGCTGATTGGCATGCGAATCAAGGTCGTTATCAAGCACATGAACATGCTGGGGATCGTTCTGCCGTGTCAGTTGCTCGGATCGCCATGCCGCGTAGTTGGACGAATTGCCATCAAAGGGTGTGGGCAGTCCCAGGGCCGCGCTATCGGCTTGAGCGTCAGATTGATTTGGCATTGAATCGTGCTTTCTTCGATTTTTGTGTCCTCATCCATTGTTGATAACGCATCAGGGCGACTGGTTGTCGGGATTAAGGGCTGGTGACAGTGAAGTCTAACGCGGTGGGCGAGGCGGGGTCAAAGTCGGTAAATTCTATGCCTTTAGATATAGATCCATCTGCTATTGTGTACCCTATGGGTAAATGGTTCGATGCGTTGAAAACCTCTACACTTATTCCAGTCATTCATACCATTAGAGAAAATGGTCTTCCAGCGCGTTGAATGGACTTTTAATGCGGTTTGAATTAGCTGGTTTGAATTAGCTGGTTTGAATGGCGGTGCTTTGCGAACCCGAACCGGATCAATAACACGAGAGTAGGCAGTAAATGACAGACGAGAGCTCAAAAACTTCCCACACTACGCCAATGCTTGATAAGTTGGAAACGGGTCCGTGGCCCAGTTTCGTTAGCGGCATAAAACGACTTCGCGACGATCATCCCAGTGATCGGGTCAACGACATGGCCAACGATCTGCTGGGCCAGTTGGAGCATTCTTATAAAACACGCAAAGGCTACTGGAAAGGCGGTACCGTTAGTGTTTACGGTTATGGCGGCGGTATCATTCCGCGATTTTCAGAAGTGGGAGACATGTTCCCCAAATCACGCGAATTCCACACGCTACGCGTTCAGCCACCGGCGGGTAATCACTACACTACCGATGTGTTGCGTAACCTGGCCGACAGCTGGGAGAAGCATGGCTCTGGTCTGGTGACCTTCCATGGGCAAACCGGCAACATCATGTTTATTGGTGCAACTACAGACAATACGCAACATTTCTTTGATGAAATAAATGAGTATGGATTTGATTTAGGTGGCGCCGGACCGTGTGTCAGAACGGCTATGTCATGCGTTGGTAGTTCCCGTTGCGAGATGTCGTGTGCCAATGAGCACAAGCTGCATCGTAGTCTGGTCAACAATTTTACTGATGATGTGCATCGACCGGCATTGCCTTACAAGTTTAAATTTAAAATCTCCGGTTGCCCGAACGATTGCATGAACTCTATCGAGCGTGCCGATTTCGCGGTCATCGGGACGTGGCGTGATGACATGAAAGTCGATCAAGACGCGTTCAAGGACTACGTTGGGCGTAAAGGCCGACAGCATGTTATCGACAACATCATTACGCGTTGCCCAACCAATGCCTTGTCGCTTAAGGATGACGACTCTATTGATGTTGACAACCGTAATTGTGTTCGTTGCATGCATTGCCTGAACGTTGTCCCATCGGCCTTTAGCCCTGGTGACGACAAAGGCGTCAGCATTCTTATAGGCGGTAAGCGCACGCTTAAAATTGGCGATCTGTTTGGTACGGTGATTGTGCCGTTTATGCGCATGGACACCGAAGAAGATTATGAACGCATTGTAGAGATCGCCGAAGAGACCATTGATTTTTTCGCCGAAAACGCGTTAGAGCATGAACGAACCGGTGAAATGATAGAACGTATCGGATTGGTTAATTTCCTGGAAGGCATTGGTGTTGATGTCGATCCAAACATGGTGTCGCATCCACGTGAAAGCTCGTATGTTCGTATGGACGACTGGGACGAAGAAGCGGCGAAGTGGTTTGAGCGGCGCGCAGGACAAGTAGCTGAAACTGCAGCGGGGACCAAATAATGGCCGGCACTGCACAGAAGAAGAAAATGCGTAAGGCGATCGAAAGCGGTTGCCCTGATGGGATGCAGTATGTTCATCCGGTCATGCTCAGAAATTTCGGCCAGTGGGTTGATCACACGCATCCTCGGCCGGGCGTGCTTTGCCACATCGCAGAAAGTGGAGAAAAAATATGGACAGTGCGTGCCGGTACTCAACGCATTCTGGATGTTTTTACACTGCGCAAGTTGTGCGACATTGGTGACGAATTCGCTGATGGACATGTTCGATTTACCATTCGCTCCAATATCGAATATATGGTGGATTCAGAAGCTAAGGTAGAGCCGCTTATCGGTGCACTGACTGATGCCGGTTTTATTGTAGGTGGCACTCAAAATTCTGTGGCCATGATCTCGCATACACAAGGCTGGTTGCATTGCGATATACCGGGCACCGATGCATCCGGTATCGTTAAGTCGATGATGGATGAATTAATCCATGACTTCACCACAGCCGAGATGCCAAATCGCGTGCACATCACCACTTCTTGTTGCCAGATAAACTGCGGTGGCCAGGGTGATATAGCCATTAACATCCAGCACACCAAGCCACCGAAAATAAATCATGATCTGGTGGCCAACGTATGCGAACGTCCCTCTGTTGTGGCGCGTTGTCCGGTTGCCGCGATACGGCCGGCTATGGTCAATGGCAAGCCGTCACTTGAAGTCGACGAAAAGAAGTGCATCTGTTGTGGTGCGTGCTATCCGCCGTGCCCACCCATGCAAATCAATGATCCAGAGCATTCCAAGCTTGCGGTTTGGGTTGGTGGTAATCACTCTAATGCGCGCAGCAAACCTTCTTTTCAAAAGCTGGTTGCTGCCGGTATTCCTAATAACCCACCACGCTGGCCGGAAGCCACGGCGGTGGTTAAAAAAATATTGTATGCCTACAAGGAAGATGCACGCGATTGGGAGCGCATTAATGACTGGATAGACCGCATTGGCTGGCCTCGCTTTTTCGAGATCACCGAGTTGCCTTTCACCAAGTACCACATTGATAATTGGCGTGGTTCTCGTAAAAGCCTGAACTCATCCAGTCACATTCGTTTCTAGCCTCGGATTTACTATCGTGAAACTTGCTCTTTTGGTCAATGAAGGCCCGTATCAACATCAAAGCTCTGATTCGGCTTTTCAATTTGCGAAAGCCGCATTGACAGCGGGGCATGAGGTTATTCGCGTGTTTTTCTACCACGATGGCGTATACAACGGCACCCGTCTGGCAACACCACCGCAAGATGATCGGCAGGTGCAGCAACGCTGGTCAGATCTTGCCATAGAAAAAGAAATTGATCTGGTACTTTGTGTAGCAGCATGTCAGCGCCGTGGGTTGGTCGATGAGGGTGAACGAGATCGAAACGGTAAGGATGCAACCAACATTGCCGATGGGTTTCGAATTTCAGGGCTAGGCCAGCTTATCGAAGTCGGTATAGAGGCAGACCGTCTGGTCACTTTTGGCGATTGAGGTCGTAAGACAACATCACTGATAAACCTCACTGGTAAACAAGATTGGTTTAACAAGCTGTTCTCAAATAGCAGAGTAATAATGAAATGAACGACGACGACGCTAGTGGCGTAGTAAAGAAGTTTTTGTATATCAATCGCCGAGCGCCACACGGTACTGTCTACGCGCAGGAATCACTTGAAACAGTGTTAATTGGCGCCGCCTTTGATCAGGACGTGAGTCTGTTGTTTCTGGATGATGGTGTTTATCAAATTAAAAAGAACCAGCAACCAGATTCACTTGAAGTGAAAAATTTCTCCAAAACGTTTCGTGCACTGGAAGGCTATGACGTGGAAAAGGTTTTTGTTGAAAAGGAATCGCTGGAAGAGCGTGGTCTTGTCGAGGATGATTTGCTGATTGATGTTCAGGTAATAGAACGCAACGCGGTAAAGCCCATGGTCGATGATCATCATGTTGTGCTTAGCTTTTAGATACGGTTTCTGATATTGGTTATGGCTTTTAGATAAATAAGAGTTCTGAGCTTTTAAATATGAGTACGTTGAACATAATAAATAAATCGCCCTTTGAGAAAAGAACGCTTGAACAGAGCCTGGGCAGAATCGGCAGCGGTGATGGTGTGCTGCTTATTGAAGACGCTGTGGTTGCTGCGGTGTCTGGTACTGCTGTCAGTGATGCACTTAGTGCTGCTGGAAATCAATCAAAGCTTTACGTGCTTGTTGCCGATCTGGATGCGCGTGGATTTGCCGATGCAAGCTTGCTCGGTGGGGTGAATAAAGTGGACTACGCAGGTTTTGTTGACCTTGTTGTAACTTACGACCGGGTGCATTCCTGGCTTTAACATTTTGAATTGCTCAACCACGGGAGTGACAGCATGAGCAGCATAGAAGTAAACGGTAAAACATACGAAACTGATGAGGAAGGTTATTTAGCCGACCTTTCAGAATGGGATGCAGACGTCGCAGCTGCAATGGCTGGCATTGATGATTGTGAGTTAACCGACAATCACTGGGAAGTGATTAATTTTTTGCGTGAATATTACGAAGAATATCAAATTGCACCAGCTGTTCGCGTTTTGACAAAGGCAATAGGAAAAAAGCTCGGTAAAGAAAAAGGCAACAGTGGCTACTTATACGAATTGTATCCTTACGGTCCAGCGAAACAGGCGTGTAAGTACGCAGGATTACCCAAGCCTACGGGTTGCGTATAAAGGGGATGCATCGTCGGCGGATTTGTTGCCAAGCACGTGTTAAAACTACCCGTGCTAAGCAGGTCCACTTCTAATCCGCTAACAGCACAAATGATATGGGTTTGCTGATCAGTGTTCTTTTATACGTCACAGCTTTGATTGGTCTTGCAGGCCTTGCTCGCAAGATTTATCAATACGCGAGCACGCCTGCGCCGTTAAAAATTCCCACTACACCTGCGCCCACGACACGACGTGGTGTTGTGGGGCGCTTGATGCGTGAAGTGGTGTTGTTTGAAAGCCTGTTTAAAGCGTCAAAATGGACTTGGATTTTCGGATGGTTGTTCCACGCAGGCTTGTTGGTCACACTGCTTGCACACCTTCGCTATTTTACCGAGCCGGTATGGTGGTGGGTAGCTTTGATTGCACCGCTTAGCAAGTATGCCGCGTTAGCGATGTTGGTAGGCCTGGGCGGCTTATTGGCAAGACGATTTATGGTTGATCGTGTCCGGTATATATCAGCACCCTCTGACTATTTAATGTTGGTATTTCTAATTGCCATTGCGCTCTCTGGTATCGCCATGCGGTTTTTTGCACACATTGATATTGTCGCCTTAAAACAGTTTGCATTGGGATTGCTTCAATTCGAATTCGCATCGCTACCGTTTAGTTTCGCCTTGTTCGTGCATTTGACATTAGTGTCCGTGTTGCTGCTGATTTTCCCGTTCTCCAAACTGCTGCATGCGCCCGGATTATTTTTTAGTCCGTCCCGTAATCAGGTCGACAACCCAAGAGAGCGACGGCACATTGCATCTTGGGCTAAGCGAGCAGAATCCAAAGATGGCTAAACCGCCAGAATTTCCAATACCAGAGCTGGGCGAGTATCTTTCGGTGCCTGCGCTGAGCGAAGATTCAATGGCGCACAGTCAGCCGTTTATCGCCAAGCCACCCATTCAGGAAGCACTTGGATTTCCGGGTGAATTAATCGATGACTGGCATGACGTTGCAATTGCCAAACTAGGTGAGCTGACAGGTAAATATCGTGGCTTACAGGTTTATCTTGATAGTTGCGTGAAATGCGGTGCCTGTACCGACAAGTGCCACTACTATCTGGGCACCAGCGACCCGAAAAACATGCCAGTGGCAAGACAAGATTTATTACGCCAAGTGTACCGTCGCTACTACACACCAGCCGGTAAATACTTTCCGAAACTCGTTGGTGCAAAAGACCTCACCAAAGACATGCTGGACGATTGGTATAAGTATTTTCATCAGTGTTCGCAATGTCGTCGATGCTCGGTGTATTGCCCTTACGGTATCGATACAGCCGAGGTGTCTATGGCGGCTCGCGAAATCATGGCCACCATAGGCATCGGTCAAAAGTATTGCAATGAGATTATTGGCAAGGTCCATAAGCTGGGCAATAACCTTGGTTTACCAGAACCGGCTTTAGCCGACACTCTCGAAGGACTAGAAGAAGATGTCCTTGAAGAAATTAACGTCGACGTCAAATTTCCCCTCGACGTCAAGGGTGCCGACATTTTGTTGATTACACCTTCAGCAGATTTTTTTGCTGAACCGCACATTGATGGACTGATTGGTTATGCAAAAGTATTTCATCAGGCAGGGCTGAGCTGGACAGTATCCTCTTACGCATCTGAAGCGGCAAACTTTGGTTTGTTTATTGGTAACTATGAGCAGATGCGCAAAGTTGCTGTGCGTATTCGCGAGGCAGCATTAGAGCTTGGTGTGAAAAGAATTGTGTTTGGCGAATGTGGACATGCCTGGCGTGTTGGCTACAGTTTTTTAAACACCTTGGCAGGGCCATTCGACTTTCTCGATCCAGCTTACCCAGTGCCGCAACATATTGTGGAGGTGACACACGATCTTGTGCAACAGGGCAGGCTCAAACTTGACCCTGAAGCCAACGATGACAAGCGTGTGACGTTTCACGATTCGTGCAATGTAGCGCGAGCTTCACGCATGGGAACAAAAGCCGGTGGTCAATTTACGTTGCCGCGCGATGTTATTCGTGCGGCTTGCAACAACTTTTACGATATGCCCGCCAATACCATTGGTGAAGCTACCTTCTGTTGTGGCGGTGGTGGGGGACTATTAACCGACGATTTGGTGGAACTGCGCGTTAAAGGTGCGCTGCCACGAATGCAGGCACTAAAAGAGGTTAATGATGCACATCAAATCACCCACATGGCAGCGATCTGTGCGATCTGTAAAAGCCAGTTTTCCAAGGTCCTGCCGTACTACGGTTTTCGGATGGACCAAATCGTCAGTGTGCATCAGTTGGTTGGTGATGCACTGGTTTTCAATCAAGAACATTAATAACATCTGGAGATTCTCATGACCACGCCATGGAGCAAGACTCACAAGATTGAAGATCATACCGCCCGTAAATACAAGGACGGAGACCAGCATTGGAAAAACTGGACGCAGCAAATATTTGTTGCTGACGAATCACACAAGTGCCCCACCTACGTTAATCGTACACCGCCATGTCAAAGCAGTTGCCCATCGGGTGAAGATATACGTGGTTGGTTATTAATTGCACGAGGTGTTGAGAAACCACCTGAAGGTATGTCTTGGCAGGAGTATGCCTTCAGACGTTCAACAGCGGCTAATCCTTTTCCATCGCAAATGGGTCGAGTGTGTCCCGCGCCGTGTGAGGCAGGTTGCAATCGCAACGATGTTGATGATTTTGTCGGTATTAATGCAGTGGAGCAATACATTGGTGATACCGCGACGGATGAAGGGTTCACATTTGCGTCCCCACCGCTAAGCTCAAGCAAGCGTGTAGCGATTATTGGTGGCGGACCTGCAGGTGTGGCGGCTGCCTACCAACTTAGATTAAAAGGCTACGGTTCCACGATATTTGATGATCATGAAGAACTTGGCGGCATGATGCGTTATGGCATTCCAGGTTATCGAACACCAAGAAAGCATCTTGATTCTGAAATCAATCGCATTCTTAATATGGGTGATATCGAACTGCAAGTCGGCACGCGTGTGGGTGAAGATATCAATATGGATGCGCTCGAGGAAAAGTACGATGCTGTACTGTGGGCCATCGGTTGCCAGTCTGGCCGGGCCTTACCTGTACCCGGTGGGGATGCGCCTAACTGTGTAAGCGGTGTTAAATTTCTTGAAGCATTCAATACCGGGCGATTAAAAATTGCCACTGACAAAGTTGTTTGTGTTGGTGGTGGTGATACCTCTATCGATGTGGTGTCTGTCGCCAGACGTCTTGGCAAAATCAAGAACATGAAAAAGCAGGACAGACCTGAACAAGTGGTTCACGGTTATGTTGCGCATGATGCCGCCACAGCTGCTGCGCGTAGTGGAGCTGATGTCACCTTGACGTCACTGCTACCCAGATCTGATATGACTGCTGCAGAGCACGAAGTGCATGACGCATTGACCGAGGGTGTCAGTATTGTTAACGGGGTGATGCCTGTAAAAATAAATAAAGACGCTGATGGCCGAGCGATCAGTATTGTGCTGTGTGATTGCACGCTAGACAAGGACGGGCGGCCGGAGGCTGTGCCAGATACTGAGCGCACCGTTGAAGCTGATCTGATCGTTGCTGCGATCGGACAGGGCGGTAATATGGAAGGTTTAGAAGCGCTGGACAACGGGCGCGGATTAATAGATGCAGACGGATTTTATCAAGTTAAAGATCGTCCCGGGCATTTTGTTGCTGGCGATATTATACGACCGCACTTGCTAACAACCGCGATTGGTCAGGCTGCGGTGGCTGCCAATTCAATCCACTTATATTTAAGTGGCGAGCAACAGCATAAGCGTCCCAAGGTGGATGTGCATCACTTCAACTTGATGAAGAAACTAGATGAGGTTGAGCTGGAGCCATCAACCTACGATACGCTGCCCAGTTGGGGTACCGACAGTGCCGAATACGCTATCCACAATTATGAGGATAGATCTGCTCAGGAAGTTGCGGCTGCCGATGAGCTTTTTCTGGGCCATTGGAAAACAGAAGCGCGCAACAAACGCTCGGAAGAGGTGCCCGAAGGTGATGCTGTTCTGGGACACTTTGAAGAGCGGCTACAGGTTATAACCGAAGAGCAGGCTGTTGCCGAAGCTGGTCGCTGCATGAGTTGTGGGATGTGTTTCGAATGCGATAACTGCGTTATTTATTGTCCGCAAGATGCGGTGTTCAGGGTTAAAAAGGATAAGAAAACCACCGGTCGATACGTTGATACTGACTATAACAAATGCATTGGTTGTCATATTTGTGCAGATGTTTGTCCCTCAGGCTATATCGATATGGGCATGGGCCACTAACCATGCTAGCGAGTGTGCGACATCCATGGTGTGTTGTGTTTATCGGGCTCGCCTGTGCCATGTTTGCCTGGTACGCCAATGCGGTGGATGGCCCCGTTTTTCCAAAAGGCAAAGGCGATGCCTGTGTAGCTGATACCGATTACATGCGAGCGAATCACATGGATTTGTTACTCCACCAACGCGATGAGACTGTGCTGGATGGAATCAGAGATAAGCCATTTAGTCTGGTTGGCTGTGTTGATTGTCATGCCAGCGCAGATAAGAATGGCGACATGCAACGTGTCGATGCAGAGGGTCAATTTTGTCAAAGCTGTCATACCTTTGCTGCGGTAAAAATTGATTGTTTCGGTTGCCATGCTGCCGTACCAGAGAACAACGACACAGCCCAACTACAACTCGAATTCTTAAGGATGGGCTCATCACAGATAGACCAAGCGGGAATAATGAAAGCCCAGTCACACAACGACATCAACATTGGATCTGCAGCAGTTGGATCTGTTGCATCTGGATCTATTACATCTGGACCTATAGCGAAGCTCTATGGACTCGACCAACATCATTCCAGATAAATCCAATCGTGCACTTGCTGCGCGTCGGGGCTTTTTACAAAAGCTTGGCGTGCTTGGTGTTGCTGCAACGTCATTGCGTCTGCTTGAAATGAACCCGGCGCAGGCAGCCACACAGGCAGCTACACAGGGAACCGCGGCCGCGTCTGATACGCATCGCTGGGGCTTGCTTATTGATACATCAAAGTGTGCGACTGGTTGCGATGCGTGTGTGCGAGGTTGCAATGACGAGCACGGCCTGCAAGGCACTGGTAAGCCGGCAACGGATGCGCAGTGGATTCGAAAAATTGAGTTAAAAGATAATCTGACGGCTCGCGAGAGTTCACTGCCGATGATGTGCCAGCATTGCGAAACCGCACCCTGCGTCGATGTGTGTCCCACCGGTGCATCATTTAAGCGAGCCGATGGCGTGGTACTCGTTAACAAGCATACCTGTATAGGCTGTCGCTATTGCGTTATGGCTTGTCCGTACAAGGCACGGTCGTTTATTCACGAAGTGATCACTGATCAAAAGCCATCCACGCCAAGGGGAAAAGGCACGGTAGAGAGTTGCACATTATGTGTGCACCGAATTGATTCAGGTAGAGGACAACAAACTGCCTGTGCCGACGCCTGTACCAGCGCAGGCTTCAACGCCATACTTTTTGGCGACCTGAACGATTCATCAAGCGCGATATCCCAAGCCATGGAGCAACAGGGTAATGTGCAGGCGCGGGCTGACCTTGAATTGAACACCGGTGTGAGATACGTCGGGTTATGAATTATGGCCCGTTAAAATTGCCTAACGGAGTGTTCGCATTATTGGTTGTGGGTTTGACGTTATTGGTATTGATGGGTGCCTATTGTGCTCACGTTATGGAACATCATGGCCACATCGTGACTGGCATGAACAATCACGTTGTCTGGGGTTTGCCGCACGTGTTTGCCATCTCTTTAATCGTTGCCGCCTCTGGGGCATTAAACGGCGCGAGCCTGGGCAGCGTGTTTGGTGTTTCAATCTATAAGCCCTACGCACGTGTATCCGTTCTGTTGGCGATGACATTGTTATTGGGTGGGCTCATCGTGTTGGTGCTTGATCTGGGACGGCCCGATCGATTGATCATTGCCATGACCCATTATAATTTTCGTTCGATATTTACCTGGAACATTTTTTTGTACACCGGCTTTTTAGTGATAGGTGTTGCCTATTTAGCCGTACTAATGGACCGCCGATTCAACCAATACATTGGACACATGGGCAAACTGGCTTTTGCCTGGCGCATTGTATTGACCACGGGAACAGGCTGTATTTTTGGGTTCTTGGTGGGTCGTGATTCTTTGGACAGTGCGCTTTTAGCGCCGCTGTTTATCGCCTTGTCGTTTGCGATGGGAACGGCCGTGTTCGCGCTGGCGATTCTGTTTATTTTGCGCTGGCAACGCGCACCTGCCGATGCCTTGCTGCTACGCTCAATACAACATTATCTGCGTTGGTTTTTGCTTGCACTGTTGTATTTTTCTATCGTGCATCACATCACTAATCTCTATGTGGCCGAACACAGCATCGTGCAGCAGTTTGCGCTGCGCAGTTCGTTCTCCAGTTTATTTTGGCTAGGCCATGTTTTTCTTGGGGTACTATTACCATGGTATCTGCTGCGCGCAAAGTTTGGTACTTCAAATCTATTGGCGGCGTCCGGATTCACGCTTGTTGGAGCGGCGTTCCTGCTCTACGCCATTATCATTGGTTCGCAAAGCACACCACAGAAACTTTTTTCAGGCAAAACTGTGACTAGCAGTTCTTTTGGTGACGCCGGCTTTCCACAGTATCTGCCCTCAATGTGGGAATGGGGTTTTGGGGTCGGTGGCGTATCAGCCGCTTTACTATTGTGTGTTGTTGTATTGCGTTTATTTCCATTGATACCACCAAGCAAACCGCCGACTCAAGTCGGTCTAACGGAGCAATAAGATTGTGGCTAGCGGACATTATGTGGCCGCTCCGTGGCGTTCAGGTGGTAAAACGACTCTCACAGTGGGTTTGGCCTGCGCAGCACGACATCGACATTTAGGCGTACAGTGCTTTAAAAAAGGTCCGGACTACATTGACCCTCAATGGCTGGCATCGGCAAGTGGCTGCGCCTGTTACAACCTTGACCCACACTTGCAAACCTCTCACGAATTGACTTCAACGTTTACCCAACACCGCATAGGTGCGGATGTAACGCTGGTTGAAGGTGCTCAAGGATTGCATGACGGGCTGCGTGACGATTGTTCTGATAGCAATGCCAGCATTGCCCAGTTGCTGAATCTTCCCGTGTTATTGACGTTCGATGCTCGTGGTATGAACAGAACGTTGGCAGCCTTGATCAATGGGTTGCAATCCTTCGATCCAGATGTCGTTTATTCTGGCATCATTGTCAACCGAGTGCGATCTGCGCGTCACTTTCAAAAAATTGATGCAACCATTCGGCAGTACACTGACTTTAATCTGATTGGCTCGTTACCAGAATCTGATGACATCGCCTTGCTTGAAAAAAATCTTGGACTTGTACCTGCGCTGGAATGTGATGAGTCACAACAGATTATAGAGGCGACTGCCAACTTACTCGAATCCAACTGTGATCTTGATACTCTCTTCGCAGACAAAGCTGCAGGTAGGTCCAGTAAAGTCGCACTCATTAATGCTGAGCTTATAGTTGCTGCAACCAGAGCTGCTAAAACTACAACCGCTGAAACTTTAGCTTCTGAAAAGATGGCTGCTGTAACAACAATGACTGAAACAATAGTTGCGGAAACCAGCCATAAGTTTGTTTGTAATGAGCGCCGTACCCAGTCTGACAATATCCTCACTCCAAATGCAGTAAGTGCTAATCGTTCATTGCGAATTGGGCTGGCTTACGATGAAGCTTTTCATTTTTACTATCAGGACGATCTTAATGTGCTGCACAAACGTGGTGTAGAAATCGTTAACGTGTCGCCATTGCGTGATAAATTTCCCGACGCGCTTGATGGCTTGGTTATTGGCGGTGGTTTTCCAGAAAGATATGCTCATAAGCTCAGTGAGAACATCGATTTTCGTCAAAGGCTTGCGCATGCTGTAGAACAAGGATTGGCTGTGCATGCAGAGTGTGCAGGATTGATGTATTTGTGCCGTTCTATCCGGCAAAACGATGATGTTTTTCCCATGGCCGGGTGTATCAGTGCGGATGTCGAGTTGCTTGAGCGCCCCGTGGGCCGAGGTTATATGCGTCTGAAAGCATGTGAGTCGGAAAATCGCCCGTTACCTGGCTCGCCGGCAGCTATGATGACTGGTCTGCCAACGGGTTCGCCATCAGATTCGGCGACTAGTCTAACAGAGCAAGGCTGTCTGTTAGCGCACGAGTTTCATCATTCGAAAGTGACGTTTGATACAGCACCAGAATTTATCTACCATGTAGAGCGAGGCTATGGTATTGATGGTTGTCATGATGGTGTTCGCATCAACAATGTGCAGGCAACATACGCACATTTTCGGCACACCTCGAATACACCATGGGTTGACTGGTTGCTTGGCCGTATCAGTAACGGTTCGACCAAAATTGAGCAACGCCAGTATGTGTAAGGTATCGCGCTATGTTTAAGGTTACTAAGTCTGCCGCAGCTGAGCTTAAGCGAAGTATGCAACAACACGATTTTGATGATATGCCTTTGCGTGTGGCTGCGCAGCGAACAGCAGATGGTTCTATTGAATACCAGATGGGGTTTGATGAAGCTGGGCCTGGGGACGCTATGGTTGCCAGCAGTGGAATAGATGTCGTCATCGCCAAGGATCATAAACCTTTGCTTGCTGGTACCGAGCTGGATTTTTTTGCAATAGAAGGGGACACCAAAGAATTTATTTTTCTAAACCCCAATGACCCCTCGTTTGTCCCACCTCAAAAAGACTTAAAAGATAAAAAAGACTTAAAAGATGGGCCCGGTTAAACCGATGATGGTGGCTGATACAGACAATCAGTATTATCTGACTCGACGTGGAAAATTGTCTGCGTATGGGCGTGCCCGGGCATCGTCGCAAACGTTGCGGAACATTCTTATCTTATTGGGTTGCTTGCTGGTAGCGTTACTGTGTTTGTTGATGTGGTATCTGTATCGCGTATCAGGTTTAGATGGTGTATCAGCTGCAAATGGTGTATCGGGTGTAAATAGTGTATCGGGTGCAAATAGTGTAATAAGTTTTGCCATTGCCGGATTCGCCCTGAGCATGGGTATATTAGGGTCATTGGCACTAGTTTGGCGGTACACAAAAAATGCGTTTATCGAACCTGATCTGGCTTTTCGCATGTGGCTACAGCAGGTCTGTGACGGCGATCTTGAAGCTCGCATCGATTTACCGGCGGAACATCAACATTATAATGAGTTAAATTTTCATACCCGAAATTTGGCCGGCTCGTTGAGTAAGCTATCCACTGATATGGAAAATCTGGTTGATGTGCAAACTAACCGACTAGAGCAACAAAAAGCCGAACTAAAGCTGTTATTTGATCTGACAACGGTGGTTAGCAGAGAGTCTGAATTAGCCATTGTCGCGCAAACGATTTGCCCCGCCTTAGCAAATTGGTTTGATGATGTGAGGGTAAGTCTATACAAAGTTGGATCGGAAGATTCTGTTTCGGACGATGCTGGCTCAGGCAATCTAAGCCCAGTCGATCTAAGCTCGGGCGATCTAAGCTCAGGAGAACTTCGCACTAACGAACTTCGCACTAACAAACATCGCACTAACAAACATCGCACTAACAAACATCGCACAAACAAACATCGCACAAACAAACATCGCACAAACAAACTCAGCTCAGGCGATTTTATGTTTTTGGGATCGGCGCGATCGAATATAAACGTCGCAGAGAACGATTCAACTAATTTTGCGTTCTTGCAAGGGCTCGACATCCGTACTGTTCCACTCACCGGCAAGGACATTAACTTTCGAGAAGTCTCGGTCACTATGGGAGCTGATACTAGCAATGATAACCGCACCGGCGGCTATGCAACGGTTAATTTTTTTGATGGTGAGCACATTGCTGGTGTGTTGGTTGTGGAGGCCGATAATATCGACGAACTGCGACAGAATAAATCGCAAAGAATCTTGTCAACTGTCGCTCAGCAACTGACGCTTTTTGTGAGCAAATATTCTGCAGTTGAGCGAGGCCACAAGACCCGCCTGTATCAACAGCGCAGTGAGCTGGCAGCCGAGATACACGATTCGATAGCGCAAACTCTTCTGGCCACTCGTTATCAGGTCACGTTGCTTAGAGAGTCTGTTCATGTTGAAAAGCCTGATCAGCTGTTGCACTCAATCGAAAAAATAGAAGGTTCGATTGGCGAAGCCAATGCAGAGCTACGAGGCCTTATCCATGAATACCGCAGCCAGTTAAGCACACACCGATCAACAGATTCCCTGCAAAACCTGATAGCTCAATTCAGAGAGCAAAGTGGAATCGCTGTTTTTTTTCAAAGCAAAGACGTGCTTATCCAGTTCACCCCTCGAGAGGACTCAGTGATTCAAGGCATTGTTAGCGAGGTGTTAATAAACGCTCAGAAATACTCACAAGCCAATACGATTAGAGTATTGATGCGTCTACTCCCCTCGGGTTCACGCGTTTTGTTGATCGAGGATGACGGGGTCGGATTTGACTACAAAGAAATTAAGTTGCGTAGCGATACTGAAAAACTGGATCAAGGCAATCACATTGGGCTTTGTATCATGCATGAGAGAGCGTTGAGCATTGGTGCAGTGCTGGACATTGACTCCGAATTGGGTGAGGGCACCAGAGTTACAGTGACACTGCCACCGTTAACAGAGAAGCTCGAGTCATGAACGACAAGCAAATGAGCGTCGTGATCGTTGACGACCATACTTTGTTTCGAACGGGTTTGTATGAATTGCTAACAGGCAGAGAACTCAATGTCATTGGAATGACGGGTAATTCGCTTGACGCAAAGCAATTGGTTATTGATAAAAAACCAGATGTAGTTTTACTCGATTTACGCATGCGAGAGCTTCACGGTATTGAAGTGCTCGAGCAGATCCGTGCTGAGTTACCAGAACAGTGCGTTGTCATTCTCACCACCAGCATTGAGGAGGCAGATTTGCTTCGCGCGTTGGAGCTAGGGGCTGCAGGTTATCTTTTGAAAGACATGGACCCGGATTACTTCGTTCGGTTGCTGCGCCAGGCACACAGTGGTGAGACAGTTGTTGCCCCTGATTTAACGGGACTGCTGGCACGAGCTGCCGTGTCGAAGACCCAGCCAGCAGACCCTGACAAACAGGTGCAAAGGGCGTATGGACTGACGCCGAGAGAAATGGATATTCTAGGCCATATCGCGCTGGGCGAAACCAATAAAGATATCGCTCGTGCTTTAGGAATAGTGGATGGAACGGTTAAATTGCATGTTCGCGCCGTATTAAAAAAGTTGGGAGTTCAGTCTCGTGTGCAAGCAGCGGTGCTAGCTGTTCAGGAAAAACTGTGTGAGTAGAAACAAAATGACTGTAATAGCAAGTTGGCTGTGAAATATCGCGCCAAAACCTGTTGAGACACTAGCCAAGTGGATAGGTTAATATAACTAATGGCATATGGATAGTTTAGGACGTTCATTTATAGTTTGTGCCAGACATAAATTGTCAAAACAAGAGCTGTTTTATGCCGTATCACATCTTTGATATCGATTCGTTCAAACAGTATACGTTGCTGCATACCGTTGACAGTTATCGTGAGGCCAAGACAATAGTTCGCGAACTTCGTGCTTCAAAGAGCACGACTGAAAAAGGTGGTACTGGAACAACCTATCGTATGATGTTTGCCGCTGATGCTGAGCTTGCGCAAAAGCTACTCAGCGAAAAACGTGAGGAGCGTCCGATGGGCGAACACGACTAGTTATATGCCTAGTCTGGTTTTTTCTAGTCTTGTTTATCCGGTCTTGTTTGTCTGGTTCTATTTATCTGGTATTTTTAATAGTCAGGGATTGAGCCAGTCTGTAAAAACTGTCCTTTATTAAAATAATTTCTTTATCAAGCATTATTATTAAATGTTCTTTAGCAGATTAGTTGTGTAACTAAATAACCAATTGGAGTTCGTCGATGAGTGAAGTAACTGCAGAAGTTGATGCGAGTGGCTTAAATTGCCCGATGCCAATATTGCGAGCAAAGAAAGCGTTAAAGGAATTGCAATCTGGGGATATTTTGCGAATCATTGCTACCGACCCAGGTTCAGTCAAGGACTTTGAAGCTTTTGCGAAACAAACTGGCAACGAGTTGCTTGAATCGACAAAAGAAGGCGACGCCTTCGTTTACCGATTGCGAAAATCATAACGATGGAATTCGAGAACATTCATGTTGTTGCTGCGTACGGATTCGCGCTTGCAGTGGTGTTCGGTGCAATAGCTAATAAAACCAATTTTTGCACTATGGGCGCGGTTAGCGACTGGGTTAACATGGGTTCAAAAGGGCGCTTGGGCGCCTGGGTATTGGCCATGGGTGTCGCCGTTATTGGCGTACAGATTCTCGAAATCTCTGGCCTTGTCGCGATCAATGAGAGCATTTATCGCGGTCCTACGTTCGGCTGGTTAGGCTACGTTCTCGGTGGCTTGTTATTTGGTATTGGCATGACCCTCACTGGTGGTTGTGGTCAGAGAACGTTAGTGCGCGTTGGCTCGGGCAATTTAAAAGCCCTGATGGTGTTCCTGATTCTATGCATTTCGGCCTACATGACCTTGCGGGGTTTGTTTGGTGTTCTCAGAGTTGACTACATCGACAGTCAGGCGATCGATCTATCAGGTCATGGCCTGGAGGAGCAAGGCATGGCTGCCATTATCTCCAGGTTTTCTGGCATACCGGCTAGTACCGGATTGCGCGTGGCTGTGGCAGGGATAGTCGGTTTTGTATTAATGTTCTGGGCATGGCGTCAACCGGCTCTGCGTGAAAACAAAGATAATTTGTTTGGTGGCATTGCGGTTGGATTGATCATCGTTGCCGGTTGGGTCATCACCGGCATTGTCGGCGCTGATGACTTTGATCCAATTCCAATTGAATCCATGAGCTTCATCGCACCCTCTGGCAACTCACTTATTTATCTGATGACCTACACAGGTGCTACGATTAACTTTGGTGTGGCGGTGGTCTTTGGCGTGATTTTCGGGTCATTTTTGTACGCTATTATTTCCCGACAATTCAGCATTGAAACCTTCACTGACAAGCAGGACATGATCAACCATCTTGTAGGTGCTGTATTTATGGGTTTTGGTGGTGTGCTGGCATTAGGTTGTACGGTTGGACAGGGTGTAACGGGTGTGTCGACATTAGCACTGGGTTCTTTTATTGCGGTGTTATCGATTATTTTGGGCAGTGCCGTTACCATGCGATTTCAATATTTACGCATGGACGATTTCGGTGTCTTTAAAGCACTGTTCATGGCGATTGCAGATATCATTTTGCCATGGCGCAAACTAGCTTGATTTCATCATGAGCGAGCAACCGGTTCGGCTCTATCCGAAGATGTCCAATTTGCTGGAGGGCTTTTCATCGAAACCCCACGCCGAGCAAGCGTCTTCTGCTGGTGCAGGCGACAGAGCAGGCAACTCAATAGGAAATGATGCAACGCGACTTGAACCATCAACCTGTGTAGAGGCGGAGACATTTGCTTTGCGTGTATTGGATGACAGTATGCAACCTGAATTTCGTAAGGGTTGCATCATTCTTATCGACCCTACCGGCAGAGCGACCGATGGCAGTTACGTGCTGGCTATGACAAAACTAGAGTCGACAAGCGGGCAACCTGATGAGGGAAATTCAGGAGGTGTAAATGGTTCGGTTGCCGTCAATCCGGAGCAGGTGCTTGAGCAATATCTTTTTCGGCAATTGCGACAAGACGCAAACGATCGTTGGTTTTTACAACCGCTCAATGATAAGTATCAAAACGACACCGTCGAAATTACACTTAAAGACATCGCTGGGGTAATTGTGCAACGAGCGGGTACTCGGCGCAGCTATCACAAGCACTACGATTAGTGCGGCCCGACCTACGCGGCCCGACCGTCCTAAAGGGTGGTCCAGAGCCTGATTAAATTCATATAAGTGTGATCAATCGAGTGTGTCACCTTCGCCTCAGGTAGCCTTAGTTGTAAGGCTGCTCTGGCATCATCCAACTCTGCAAGAATCTCGCGTTTGTGTGCATCAGCAACCAGACTCTGTGCCCACAGGGCGCACACCACTCGCTCGCCTGAGGTCACTGGCAACACTTCATGAATGCTGGATGCGGGGTAAACTACAGCGCAGCCGGCATCAAGCTTTACTTTCACAGGTCCGAATCGGGTGTGGATGTTCAGCTCTCCACCTTCGTAGTCGGCAGGATCGCTTAAAAAAATGGTGCAGGCGATATCGCTTCTATAAAGGGCCCCTGGCGTGCCCATAACCGGGTTGTCGACATGTTGGCCATAGTGCATGCCGCTTGTATAACGTGAAATGAAGGCAGCTGACACTTTGTTTGGAAGAGCCGTACGTTGAAACTCTGGGTGATTGAAAAGGCGCGACACAGCTAAAGAGTTGATCTTCTCCCAGCTCTCACAGCTTTGATCCATTTCTTGATTGTGTTTTTGTTTCTCCGCGTTTTCACCTGCGCTATGCGCACCGGATTGCCAGCGTGCGTTTGAAATTAGTGCGTTAATATCACTTAGCTCATTAATCGTTAACAGCTTGTCTATTTCAATCATTTGCAAACATAACCCAAGTTGTAGCAATGTACTTCACACCTGCTTCAAGTGTCACGCCACGATGCTCGTGCGTCCAGAATGGTGGGAACAAGAGAAGCTTTCCGGCTTCGGGTTTAACGCTTAATTGGTAGTGTCGAAACTCTGTTTCACCACCCGGACCTGGAACATCATTTAGATACCAGATGGCCACAAGCTGACGATGACTAAACGAATGGCTTCCGCCGTCGACATGCCAGTGAAAGTATTCACCAGGCTGGGTGCGTTGAATCGCATAGCCGAAGTCCTTGAAAGAGCCCTCGTTAAAAAAAGAATATTCCTGTTTGAGCACGTTGAGTGCCTGGGCCAATGATTGAAACAAAGCAGTGTCGGCATCTTTCCAGTGTGGCTTGCCGCTTATAACAAGATCGGTAGAGCGTTTTATAGAGGTATTCTCTTCTACACTCTGACCCACGCGACCCTGATATTGCTCTGTCGTGGCGTCTTCAAACCGGTCTATGAGTTGTGCGCAAAGTGTTGGGCTGAGCGCATTATTAACAGAATAGATATGAGAATTAACACTGAGTTCTTCGAGCATGCTCATGATGCATTGTCTACGCTACACTCAAGCAAGGCTTGATCGATAATGCTCGATACATCCATGGAAGGTCCCTGAAATTGAAAACTCTCGACTAGCGTTTTGGATATGTTGGTCCAGCGCTTGTTCTCGCTTTGGCATAAGGGTCCCAATAGATCGAACATTTCTGCATAGTTGGCATCGGCGTTTGCACTAACGTTCGGCTTGGCGGTAACATTAAGGTTCGCAGAGATGTATGCACCTGTTAATGCGGGTAACAGACCGGTATCCGTTAACCATTTTTCGCGAATACCTTTCACGCTTGCCAACCAAAAATCCAATTGATGGCCGCTTTTAGATTGCTGGATGGCCGGTAGAGTACACAATGTATCAGCGACGATATCACGCACCGATCTGAGCAGTAACTCACTGGGTTTGCCGACGTAGGCTTTGACCATATCTCCATAAGCTGTCCCAAGGATTTGCCCGGCGCTAACTTCTCCAAGTTCGTGATTGAGGACGACTTCGCTTAAGTCATCAACAATGGATTCAGTTGATGCGTCGTCTTTTTGGTCTGCCTGCCAGTTATAGTGATCCATCAGTCGCTGTACCGGACCGTTCGTTTTCTGTAAGCGCCATTCATTGATCATTTGCCATAACAAGCGCTTGATGCTGTCACGTCTAATATAGATATCGTTGCCTTGCGCCATGGCAGGCATGTTGATAGAGTCTCGGGCCAATTCAGCACCACAATCAAAACAGTTAGTGTTGATGCTGTATTGGTTGGTGTGTCTGGTTGCATGATTAAGCTGTGCTATGAGAAAGTGGGGTTGGCCCAGACGGCCGATACCCGCCGAATAGACAAGTCCAAATTCATTTAAATAACTGTTAATGGACTGCGTATCAAATGGATCGAATTGCTCAGATTTTATTGATATGGGTCTAAAATTGCATTTTTCCATATCAGACCACTGTGATTCAGTTTCACCTATCCATGTGCCGACAAGCTTGGCATTGAGTGATTTATGCAGTGGCACATTAAAACGCCACTGATAAAAATCGCGCATGCGCAGCAGATAGACACATAAGGAATAGTGTTGAGCGTACTTGGCGTCTGATATTGTGCAGTTTTGCTGAACGATGTCACATATGCTGGCCACCAGTGGATCATTAGACACTGTCATGGCGTAAGATTATCATAGTGACAGTGTTGCTATTGTCTATTGGCTCAATGCGTATTAAATTCTAGCGGTTTTCCTCTATGATGTTTCATCAATTAGGTCTATGTCAACTAGGTCTATATCAATTGGGTCTATATATTAAAGGAGATACATTCTGGTCAGGCGGCGCATAAAAGATCGGTGGCATAACTCTACGCCAGAGGTAGTAGAGCGCAGAGTCATTGGTGAAAAAAATCTGTTAGATCATGCCAGCGCACTTGCCTATATTATCTGGCGTCAGGCGCTCAATGGTGCGATAGATCTTCATGATGAAGATTTTCGTTACGATGACGACCGACAGCGCATTGCGGTTATTACCGAGATGCTGGCGTTTCAGATACAACACACAGACAGATTGTGTCACGCATTTCTAAACGATGACGAGCGCGCCGATTTAATCCGTGAGTTGTGCGTGAAAGTGTCAGACCAGATACAGGATAATTTGACTGATATTGCCGGTAAGGGTAACTATCGACCGCCGTTCGTGCAGGTTTTAAACGAGCGCTTTAGCCAGTATTCAAAATTTGGCTACAACGACAATCAACCCAGTTTTGAGTGTGTTCGTTTTTTCGGTTTTAATGTGCTTGAAGTGTTAGGAGACGACAATACCAATCGTTGGGTGATTGATCAGATCATCGCTATTGCAGCGCCAGATTTAGCTGGACAAATAACCCAGTCGGTAAGTCGTTTGTTCGGGCATGACGCCTAGCACGGCCTCAATCTGATACGCGTATGACTTTGCCAGGTTCAAAACCGATGGCACGCATTGCTTCCAACTGAATTTCTCCGCTGCCAATAATATAAACGGTTCCTGCAGCAAATTCGCTTAACCATTGTGCTGTTATTAGTTGCGACAGGTCGGTATTGGCATCGCAGGGTAGGTAGGTAAACTGGTCAATCGCATCGTGCCATGCTCTGCATAGATTGTGTCGATAGTTTGGTTTATCGTTTTGCGAAAACCACACAAGACAACTGGGTTGCACTAGTTCGATGTTGAAAATTTGTTCCAGCAACCCCTGAATACTGGCAAATTCAATTCCTGATACTAAAAATAGCTGGGCCGAGTTAATCGGTGACGATAATGTAAAATCACCAAATGGGCCTTTGATAGATACGCGCTCCCGGTTTTTCAGGCTCAGGAGTTCTTCTATAAATGCCGTGCGAATATTGACGATCTCTGTGTTAGTCTCAGCTTCGGCTAACAAATGAAATTCCACATAAGAGGCATCGCAGGGGCAGCTACTGATTGGCAAGTTAGCGCTTTGTCCCGAAGGCAAAATAATACTGGCATATTGCCCTGGCAAAAAACGCAAGGCCTTACCGCGAGTAAATTTGAATCGCACTAACAGGACATTAAGTAACCATTCGCGATGACAGAATTTTGCATCCATTTCTTGTGATGGAATATCGTGGGTGCTGCTGGCTTCAATGACTTCAATAACGGCATCGCTGGACGCTGTATATGAGCACATCAGGCACATGTTCTGGGCTTTCTCTGCCTCCGTAAGCGCATAGTCGTGAAAGGCTATTTGTTCCAGTGTTCCACCTTTCACACTTGCTCGACAAGTGCCGCAACTGCCATTAGAACAATTAAATGGTAAAGCCAGGCCTGCAGATAGTCCGGCTTCCAGCAGGCTTTGGTTGCCCTGGCAGTCAAATTGTCGGCCACTTGGGGCGAGTTTGACGCGTCTGGTGGAGCGCTCTAAACTCATTAGTAGGGGCTTTTGGACGCCAGCTGCTGATTCTTAACGGATGCAGATCGACGGGCCTCTGGGTTTATATGCACTTGGATATATTCCTACTTTTTATGGTTTGGATTAGGATTGGTCGATGGAAAATAAAGTGTACCACTCAACACTAAAAACAATGCACGAGGCAGGCGTTGATAAAAATTATTATCACGGTTGGGCAGCGGGCGCACTGGGTAATACACCGCTAGAGGAACAGCGAGTAACCGATGCATACACCGCAGGGTTTGACGATGGTTCCAATGGCGTGCAGGATGGTTACCTGAAGTGGCTCGAAACGTCTGCTTGATGGGTGGGTGCAGCCACTGTCGTTACTACATCAACCTATAACTATATACAATCAAAACTACATATAATCGTAACTACATACAAGCTTAGAGGAGACGTGTCTTGTGAAAAACATTTCTAGACGTCAGTTTAATACTTTGTTAGGTGCAACCGCTGCATCTATAGCAGTTCCGACCGGGCTGCGTGCTCAGACGAAACCGAAACTGGTGGTTATCGGCGGAGGTGCAGGGGGTGCAACGGCAGCGCGCTATGTCGCCAAAGATGCCGGTGGTGATATCGATGTCACACTAATCACGGCATCTGATACTTATTCCACCTGTTTTTTCTCCAATTTGTATTTGGGTGATTTTCGTACCTTCGAGTCCATCACACACAGCTACGACAAGCTTGCATCCGACCACGGCGTTAATGTCGTCATTGGCTTTGCATTGGAAGTAGATCGTGCAGCCAAACAAGTAAAACTAGCCGATGGCACCAGCGTCGACTATGATCGACTGGTGGTGGCCCCAGGTATTGATATTAAATACGACAGTGTGCCTGGTTACTCTGAGGAAGCTTCGTTAGTTGCGCCGCATGCATGGCAAGCGGGCCCGCAAACTCAGCTGCTAAAAACGAAATTAGATGCCCTGACTAATGGCCAGAACATTCTTATGGTGCCACCACCCAATCCTTACCGCTGCCCACCAGGGCCTTACGAACGTGTCTCCATGATGGCCCATGTATTGAAGTCTCGTGGACTAACCGACAGCAGTATTATTATTGTAGATCCAAAGCCCAAATTCTCAAAGCAAGGCTTGTTTCAGGAAGGCTGGGAGACTCACTATCCAGGCATGGTCGAGTGGATAGGTTCTGATGTGCACGGTGGAATTATTAGCGTAGACGCTGAGGCCGGCACGGTTGAAACTGATTTCGATACCTTTGAAGGGGATCTCCTTAATATTATCCCTGGTCAGAAAGCCGGCTCCATTGCTGAAGTGGCGGGTCTGACTAACGATACCGGTTTTTGTCCTATCGACGCCCATTCAATGCGTTCCACGATGGATGAAAATATATTTGTCATTGGTGATGCAAGCATTGCTGGTGCCATGCCTAAATCTGGCTTCTCTGCAAACAGTCAGGCGAAAGTGGCCGCTATGCATGTTCGAGGCGATCTGCTTGATTCAAAAACCTTTCCGGCGAAATACAGCAACACCTGTTGGAGCTTGATCGAAACAGATGATGGCGTAAAGGTCGGTGCAAGCTATGAGGCCGTTGACGGAAAGATAACGGCCACTGATAAGTTTATTAGCCAGACGGGTGAAGAAGCTGCGCTTCGAAAAGCAACCTATGAAGAGTCTGTGGGTTGGTACGACGCTATTAGCAGCGACATTTTTGGGTAACTGGTCGGTAAGCTAGTCGGTAAGCTAGTCGGTTAAGAAGCTCTTTCGACTGGTGTTCAACAACTAAGATACGAGTTAGTATGTTCACCTGCACCTAAGTGCGGGTGAACGCTGACTATAGAGCTTGTTGAACACTGAATACTACTTCTTCAAACAATAACATTCTGTTGGATGGCAAAGTTGCGCTGGTGACTGGCGCCGCTAAGCGTGTGGGCGCAGCTTCTGTGCGTGCACTGCACGCAGCAGGTGCCAACGTTGTTGTTCATCATCACCGTTCAACTGAAGCCGCAAGCGGGCTCGTGGCGTTATTGAACCAGCAGCGTGCGCACTCTGCTACCATGGTTTGCACCGAGCTAGGCACCAAAGCACAGGCTGAATATTGTGTGGGAGAAACGCTGAAACAGTGGGACCGGCTGGATATAGTCGTTAACAATGCATCGAGTTTTTTCGCCACCCCTATCGGCGACATACAAGATTCACAATTACATAATCTTTTGGCAAGTAATCTGGCAGCGCCGCTATTCGTCACGCAAGCAGCTTTAAACCCGCTCTCCAAACACAAAGGAGTAGTGATTAATATGGCCGATATTCATGGATTGCGGCCATACAAGAATCATTCGGCCTACAGTGCGGCTAAGGCTGGTTTGATTATGTTGACCAAGTCATTGGCCCTGGAGCTTGCACCAAACATCCGTGTGAATGCTATCGCGCCCGGGGCTATATTGTGGCCTGAAAATGGCGAGTTGGCTGCAGAAGAACTGACCTCGAAAATTGCTGAAATTCCGTTAAAGCGCAGCGGTAAACCCGAAGACATTGCCAATCTTGTTGTGTACTTGAGTAGTGAGCTCGCGCAATACATTACCGGGGAGGTTATTCGTGTTGATGGTGGTAGCGGCGTATAATTGTAATCGCTTTAAGATACTAAAATTGTGCCGTTAAAGTCCAGGCCGTCAAAGTCCAGGCCGTTAAAGTCTAGGCCGTTAAGATCAATGCAGTATTGATTCGTGCCTTTATTATCTGAGCCTTTATTATTTGTGCCGTTAACATCTGTGCCGTTACTATCCAAGGTGCAAAGGCCCAGTTAAAATTCAAATGGCACTTTTTTTAAACCAGTGGCGAAATCCGCTTGCCGACTGATGCAATCCTCCAGTATTTGCAGATACGTCTCACCGGTCGTTGGATGCTTGCCCTTCGCGTTAAGGTCAATTATAGGAATTAAGACAAAGGCTGCGCTGGTGAGATCTTCATGCGGCAGTTTTAATTCTGCTGTGTCGATAGTGAGCTGGTCATACAGTAAAAGATCTAAGTCTAGAGTCCGGCTCTTAAAACCGCGCATACTTCGGTCTCTGCCTTGGTTGGTCTCTAATTGCTTAAGAATTTTCACCACCTCATTGACTGGCAGTGAGGTGCGAGCACTTATCACAGCATTCAGAAAATCAGCGCCACTTATACCAACAGGTTCGCTTCGATAAACAGGAGACCATTTGAGCTGATCAAAATGTTGTTTAAGCACTGACGCACAGGTCCGCAAATTCGCCTCTGGATTAATATTGCTTCCGACGCTTAGAAATACGGTCGCCATTATTTAATCGGTGCTAATTCTTTTGATACGAACTCCCACGTCACCGGAGTTGCTAAGTGCGCCAACCTTGTGCAGTGTCAGTGTTAGCCAGGGAACGTTGTACTCGTTCAGAATAAGTTCCGCTATACGTTCTGCGAGTGTCTCAACAAGTTGAAACTCGCTCTTCATGATATAAGCTTCCACTCGTTTGGATAGCACTTTATAATTCAAGGCATCTTCAATATTGTCATTAGCGGCGGCCTTCGCGATGTCTGCACCGAATTCAAGATCGATACTGATCGTTTGTTTAATAGAACGTTCGTGCTCGTAAATACCTATAATGGCGTCAGCTCGCAAATCAGTTATAAAAATAGAATCCATGGATTTCACACTATCTTTTTTTGGTTCTGCTGAGTTATAGCATTTGCAGCGACTCAACCGCACATGCTCAAGAAAAATAGTTGCCTTGCCTTTTGATATATTGAATGGCGATGGGTCATGCAGTATAGTAATATTTTTACTGCGTAGTGCGCCTGGCAGAATGGGTCTGCCAAAATGCGCCTACCAAAATTCGCCTGCAATGACCAATAAGCCATGCCTGGACAATTTTTTTTACGTGCGCTGGAGGCGTCGATGACACTCGTCACGTTGCGTAAAACTGTGCTTTGCAGAACGTTGTTTTGTTGCATTGCAATCTGGAGCATCACCATGACCGGTGTTGCCGTTGCTCAGAACGCATTCTCGGATGGACAATCGCTGATCGACGAAAGTGCATCAAGAATAACGAACATCAAAACCGAGGCCTTACGACAACTGTTGCAATCCGACAAAGATGTCGTGCTGATCGACGTTAGAACGCCTACCGAAATCACAACACTTGGCGGTACCATAGATGCTGGGTCTCAAAATATCAATATCAATCGTGGATGGCTTGAGTTTCGAATCGCTGAAGCGGTACCCGATAAGTCAACACCGATAGTGGTTTATTGTGGCATCAATCAACGTAGCCCGTTAGCGGCAGATGCGTTGCAGCGCATGGGCTATGAACAAGTGTTTAATTACGAAGATGGTTTTTTCGATTGGCGCGATGCAGGGTTGCCGGTCAAGCTGTCTGACAATGCACCGGGGACTATGTTGTTTAACGAGCCTGTAAAGGTGCTCGACGGTATATGGTCAGCCATCGGTGCTACTGCACCTCCAACTTATGAAAACTCGGGACACAATAATAATCTATCGTTTATCGTCACAACCGACGGTGTTGTGGTTGTTAACGCGGGTGACAACTATCTGTTAGCAAGCGCGTTACACAAGGAAATTCGTGCCTTGACGAGCCAACCGGTAAAGTACGTTATTCTGGAAAATGGACAAGGTCACGCGATGCTGGGAACTGGTTACTGGCAAGAGCAGGGCGCACAAGTGATTGCCCATGCAGACGCGATTACCGAGATCGAGCAAAAGGGGCCAAACATATTGAATCGTATGCGAATGCGCAATCGCGATAAAGCTATGGGCACCGAGCTTGCGATACCAGATATCTCGTTCACTGAGAATAAAACACTTGAAGTCGGCGAAGAGCGTATTGAGATTTTACATCTTGGACCGACACATAGCCCGGGTGATATTGTTGTCTGGTTGCCGGATCGCAAACTGGTTATAGCTGGCGATATGGCCTTTCATGAACGTCTTTTACCGGTGTTCGAAGATACCGATACAGCCGGTTGGGTAGAGACATGGCAGCAGTTTGCAGAGCTCGGTGCTGATATTGTTGTTCCCGGACACGGTAAGCCAACCACAATGTTAGAGGTGACCAAGTACACCCATGACTATCTGGTGTTTTTGCGTGGCGCGATCGCCGAAATACTGGATGCAGGTGGGAGTCTGATTGATGCGTATAAAATAGATCAATCGGCGTACCGACATTTAGATACCTTTAATGAGCTTGCGGGTTTGAATGTCGATCGCATATTCCGCTCGATGGAATTTGAATAGATATTAGATTAAATCTCTTAGATTGATTGATGCCTGACCATCTTAAATAAGTACAGCGGAACGTGTCAACCTGTTTTGGACACTTAATCCAAAGTTAATGTAATTTTGTCTTTTACTCGGTTGAGTGTGGGGAAGTTAACTGCGCTACTTGCCCCTTGCTCCAGCTCAAGCTCTGTCAGCGGG
>Ga0209187_1001017_pt1 | contig 37101 bp, 27 predicted proteins | sample BantaG_FD_187430 | JGI IMG/M metagenome (GOLD analysis project Ga0209187, IMG submission 187430) | Marine algal microbial communities from Bantry Bay, Ireland - BantryBay_4 metaG (SPAdes) (version 2) | ecosystem: Host-associated > Algae > Red algae > Unclassified | place: Bantry Bay, Ireland...
TGAATAATGACAGGATAGAGGTGCTTTCAGTTGAAAAACTGCCGCTAGTGCCAGTTAAGCTGTCAAAACTTAGCGAAAAAACATTTGACTATGTTTTATAACATTTGTCTATTTGCTTTATAACGGTAATCGTGGTAAACAATTAAACCCAAAGAACAAGTAGTAGGATTAATTATCTGTAGAGACAAGGCACGCCTTGTCTCCTCTCGCTGATTATTAAAATTAACAAGATTGTCCGAATCGTTTGGGGGAGACAAGGCACGCCTTGTCTCTACGGATGATTTTCATTATAATTCTTCAATCTTCTCCATCAATTTCTCCTCTGTTTTGCCCTCAATCTTTCCAATTACTTTGTAGACCAATTTGCCAGATTTATCCCAAATATAAGTTCGTGGGATAGACATAATGCCTAGGTCTGAAAACTTGGTATTGGATTTTATAAACGCGACATCATATTTTCTTTTTTTGAAAAATGCCTCTTGCCGTCTGTTGCTTTCATCATTGGCTAAAAGTAAAACCCAATTGTCCTTATCCAAATTTTTGTCAAGTTGCTCGAAAGTAGGAATTTCTTGAATGCAAGGCCTGCACCAAGTAGCCCAAAAGTTAATCAATACATTTTTATCTTTAAAGTTTGCCTTGTCAATTGGATTGTTTTGAAAATCCACCAACTCCAAATTGTTCAGAACAATGTCTTGCGGAATGAAAAGGTTTTTGACCAATAGCCCAATGAATAAAGTTGGGATAAAAAATCCCAGAAAAAAACCAGCTAAATAATCTTTTCTTTTCATTTATAATATATTTGGTAAAATACGAATACGATGACAGCAAAAACCAAAAATGCACAAAACCCTGAGGATAAACCAGCAAAAAAACGTTTGAAACTAAAATTTCTCATATAATGATATATTAAAATGTTTATAAATTGTTTAATTTTAGGATTGATTTGGCATTCAGCATCTCTTTAGTGTTGCTCAGCGTGCAAAATAGTGAATTTCCACATACTTTATTAGTGTAAAATGATGTTTACAATAAAAAAATGTATAGTTTTGTGTACATTGTGTGAAATGTGGCGTATACAATAAATATGCTCCTCATAAAACTAAACAATGGAAACTAACGACAATTATCAACTACGGAAAATACAATGGCGAAAATTCTCATAATAGATGATGAAAAAGGGATTAGAAGAACCCTTAGAGAAATTCTTGAGTATGAGGGCTATGAAATATCAGAAGCCCAAGATGGTATTGAAGGATTAAATGAGGTTAAATTAAATACTTTTGATGTTGTTTTCTTGGATATAAAAATGCCAAGATTGGATGGAATGGAAGTATTGCCTCGAATTGTTAAATTGAAACCTGACCTCCCAGTTATTATGATTTCTGGTCACGGTGATATGGAAACGGCTGTGAAAGCGGTAAGAGATGGAGCTTTTGACTATATTGCAAAACCGCCTGACCTTAACCGTTTGTTGATTACTGTAAGGAATGCCTTGGATAAGTCCAATTTGGTTTCCGAGAAAAAAATCTTAAAAAAGAAGATCAATAAAACGCGCGATATTGTTGGTAAATCATCGGGTATTGCTAAAATCAAAGAAACCATTGAACGTGTCGCGCCCACTGATGCTAGGGTTTTAGTGACTGGAAAAAATGGTACTGGTAAAGAACTGGTGGCTCGTTGGATTCACGAAAAAAGTGCTAGAAAAAATGGGGCTATGGTGGAGGTTAACTGTGCAGCTATTCCTTCTGAGTTAATTGAAAGTGAATTGTTTGGGCACGAAAAAGGCTCCTTTACTTCGGCCCACAAACAAAGAATTGGTAAGTTTGAATTGGCAAATGGTGGTACTTTGTTTTTGGATGAGATTGGAGATATGAGTTTGTCTGCTCAAGCCAAAGTACTTAGAGCACTGCAAGAAAATAGAATCACAAGAGTAGGGGGAGATAAAGAAATTCCTGTTAATGTTAGAATTGTAGCGGCGACCAATAAAGACCTTAAACAACAAATTGCTGACCACAAGTTTAGAGAAGATTTATACCACAGAATTGCTGTCATCTTATTGCATGTTCCGCCTTTGGATGAACGTAAGGAAGACATTCCAATGCTTGTTGATATTTTCCTTTCTGAAATATGCAGTGATTATAATGTAAAGCAAAAATTATTGACTCCTAAAGCGGTTAATGCACTTCAAGCTATGCCTTGGTCGGGTAATGTGAGAGAGTTGCACAATGTTGTTGAGCGTTTGGTTATTCTCAGCTTAAGCGAAGATGAAATTACGGAAGATGATGTAAGGAGATATGTTTCTCCAAGTGATGCAAAAGAACCTTCAGGATTTAGTTATGATACGTTCAGTAAATTTCAGGATTTTAAAGAGTTTGCGGAAAAATCATTCTTGGAATTTAAACTAGCCAAAAATTCTTGGAATGTTTCTAAAACTGCTGAAGAGATCGACATCCAAAGAAGTCATCTTTATAGTAAAATGGAAAAATTCAATTTGAAGCGAGAAAAAGCATCGTGAAAATTGAGTAACGAAAAAAAAAATAAAAAAAGGAGGTGAAATTCTTTTAGCTCCTTTTTTTGTTTTTCATTTCATTTCTTTCTAAAAACTTTCTAAAAACTATATCCTACACTAAGTTGAATACTTAAATTTATATCTGTATCATCTCGACTTGGAAAACTGAAATCATCAGTAGGATCTGGATAAATACTACTATCATAATAATTATTCGTAACATCTGACAATCCTTGATTTAATCTCAAGTCAATAAATAAATCTTCTGTAACAGAATACATGGCACCAACATTGATTCCAAATTCAATTGTGTTTAAAAAATTTCCATCTTCAGGAGGAACAGTAGTAAAAATTTCTTTAAAAGATTCATAGTCCTGCCAATCTACATTTTCTAAATCCGCTGCCAAGGGTGGGGGAGCTGGGGATCCGCCAATACTTGCGGTTCTGACAAATGTAGAATTAGTCGAAATCAAAAAACCAATATTGGGACCAATATAGTAGTTGAATTTTTCACCACCAAAAACGGCTAAAATCGGTAAGTTGATATAATTTTGCCTAGAAGAAGCTTCTTGGTATATTTCATAATTTGCTTCTGGAATTATAATATTCCCATTAAATACAAAAGGAGCATCGAAGGTATAGTCTTTTTTGGAAACAGTTCCTCTTGCTTCATAATTTAATTCAACCATTAGATTAAATTTTTCAGAAACATCAAGATTATAAAAAACGCCTCCTTGAAATCCTGATTTTAGCGCAATGGACTCGCCATCCTCTGCAGTAAAATAATCTGCTGTGGAACTTAAATTGGCCCCCAGTTTTACGCCAAATTGAGCTTGAATCTGTATCGTTGCAATCAAGATTGCAAAGCAGGTTGTTAATAAAATTACTAATTTGTTCATTTTTTTCTTTTAATAGGTGAAAATGCAATAAAGACTAAACTAACTAGAGTTTTGGTAAATAAATTCGAATGAATGAATTTTGAGCAGACGAATTAAGAAGATTGTTTTCTGGTATTTGTAACCTCTAGGGATTAGCTAATCCTTTAGTTAGTCATCAAAAGTGTGTTAATTACTTTATAGCTTATTAATAAAACCATAAGTAATATAGGGATATTTGACTTAATTAGCGAATGTATTAACTTTTTTTACTGTTGTTACACCCTACTAATGCACTTTTAGCCTGATTGTATTATTATTTCCTTTTAGTATGATTCAGTATTAAAATTTAATACTGTCTAAAAGAAGTGTTTTTGACTATCTAATGGCTATTCAAAATTGTGGCATCAACACAAAGTAATATTGAAGCATTGGAGCATTCAAACATTGAAGCATTAAAAAAAAACGAGGTTGCCCTAAAAGGACAACCTCGTTCAATATTTCATTAACAACGCTTACACCTTGAAAAGGTACTGAGCGCAGTCGAAGTACGGCTACTGAGCGCAGTCGAAGTACGGCTACTGAGCGCAGTCGAAGTATTATTTTTTCTTAGTCTCAAGTAAGTATAATAAATGAGTTAAGTAAGCGAAGATTGGACCTGCAATTGCAACGCCAATCAAATCTGGCATAAAGATCGCTCCATAAATTCCAAAGCAAACAGCAAAACCAATGATTGCCATTATTCCTGTAATCATGAATGCTTTTCTTAAGATAGCATTGTTAAATGGTAACTTAAAGCTACTACCAACTGGAATAGTTGAAGTACCTGCACCAGCAAAACTAACAACACCCATTTTCAAACTACCTATTGTCATTAACAATAAAGCCAATATGATTAATCCCCATTGAGAAAGAGTAGGAATGCTTGCAACATCACTACACTCATAAGGAGTCGTGATGCTTCCAACACAAGGATCAACATCAGCAGGCTCTGTTACATTTAATGCAACATCATCTACAAATATAGAAGTGTTTGTTCCGTCATCAACAGCTTCAAAAGAGTTGAATTCTAAAACATGAGGGTTGTCATCAGCGTAAGCAGTTAAATCAATAGGACCAGCAGTTACAAATATACCAGCAGTTGGATCTGTTAAACCACCACATATTGTAGTAGCGTCTTGAACCTGACCTGCAACTGGGTTGCATAAGCTCCAAACAGTTACACCATCTACAGTAGCTACCATATCATCTCCACCAGCACAATCACATTGTCCTGCTGCAATATTGAAAGTTAAATCAGCTCCAACTGAAGTTGATGAAATCGTAACAGTTTGTTGTACCCAAGTTGTTCCTACTGCAATTGCACCTAACCAAGCACCAAATGTGCCAGTAAGTGGGAAAGAAGGATCTATCACAGCAAAAGGTTGATCTGAAAATTCTGTCCAGCCATTACCAGCAGCACCACTTTCAAATCCTCCATCTAAGATAATATCTGTTACACTTCCTGCAACATCAGGACAACAATCAGGACCACCAGCGTGAGCAAATACTATATCATAAGTTGCATCACCCATATCACCAACAGCAACAGGGAAAACAGCGTTTGCAGCATCTGGTGTTAGAGTTATTGTGTTTTCACAACCTGCTAAAACAACAACAGGCTCATCACATCCAGCTGTAACAGTTACATAGTTTACTAAATCAGCAGGATCAGCAGGAGGTAATGGGAATACATTTACAGTACTCACAACATCATCAAACTGAACTGAAGCGTCAATTGTACAAATTGCATTTAAGCTTATTGTTACAGCATCTGCTGCACAAAGAGAAGCAGTGTTTAAAGTAGCCGTTGTAACAGCTGCTGTTGGATCTGCAATAACAACATCAGCAGATGAAGAAGACCAAGCATAAGTTACATTTGGATTTCCTGGAGCAACTAAATCAATTACAGTTCCAGCACAATAGTCTCCACTTGCATCTGTAGGTACAAAAGCAGCTGGGCAAACATCATTTGACTGACCACAAATAGCTACATTATCAATACCAGCTCCCCATTGGAATCCGCCTTCATCATCGTAGCAAAATTGAACTTGGAATGCAGGATTTGCATAAATATCTAAAGCTACAGTTTCATTGTTTCCATTAGCATCATCATCAGCACTAAATACAGTTACCCACATTGTGCCATCCCATACTTGAACGATGAATTCACCACCACCTGCAACAGCTTCATGCTGCCAATCAAATGTCAATGATGTATTAGTGAATGCTGTTAAGTCAATTACATCTGTTAATATACATCCAACTCCAATAGCATCATTAGCATCATCATTAATCAATGCGATACATCCTGCAAAATCACTTGGAGGTCCAATACCACCACCTGGTACGTCAGCTGGACCAGCTGTAAATGTAATATCAGCAGTTCCGCCATCTGTAGATGTAACAGACCAACCAGCAGGTTGAGCACAACCATCAAAAGTTTCGTTTAAAATTTCAATATCACCAACTGCACATGTAGGACAAGCAGGACAATCTGCACCACCACAATCAAGTCCAGTTTCATCAGCATCTTGGACACCGTTTCCACAACAACTTGGACAATCAGGACCACCACAATCTATACCAGTTTCATTACCATTTTGGATGCCATCTACACAAGTAGGAATAGAGCAAGAAGCTGTAAATGTTTGATTAACTGGTGCGCCATCTGTAAGAGTAGCTACAGTAAAACCATTAGGGTCTACCAATGTAAAACCTTCTTCAGCTGGAAATCCACCAGGTGTTTGTACTACATCAATAGTAGAACCATCTGTTAAAGGTATAGTATAAGGACCATCTGTTCCGCCAGCAGTAAAAGCACCACCAAAAACTCCAACAGAAACTCCATCTTGGAATACCTCAACAGTAGCACCATTCCAACCATCACCAAAATCATCCGTCAAATTCAATACAAAATCACAATCATCTGGACAAGCAGCACCAGTCGCAGCAGTAACAGGATAAGTTTGAGTAACTGTTTCACAAGCTCCAGTAGCGTCGCAAGCTTCCAAAGTTACTTCAATAGTTCCTGATGTACCTCCTGAAATTGAAGGAACAGGATTTTGCATTGTTGAAGTTGTAGAAGCTAAGACTAAATCACCACTTGTTACAGCAAATGTCCAAGTCCAAGATGTAGCTAAAGAAGATGCATCAGTAAATGAAAGCAATCCGCCTTCATCTAAACATGTAATTAAAGCAGTGCCATCAGTAGGAGTAAATGCTGCCGAAAGTGAGCAAGCGAAAAGACTTGGTGCAGCAAAATCACTACATCCAGTATCAACGGCATCATTAGCCCAACTAACTGTATTAGAAAATGTGTTCATTACTTGAGCTTGCTCATTTGTAAACATTACCAAACAAGGATCATCAAAGTAATCCATAAAGTTGTACTGAACAAACTCACCAGAATTACAAGCTGCCAATGTTGCACATGCAGTAGGGCATCCACTTGAAGGAGCTGCTTGGTCTGGAGTATCAGAAATATTATCATCACCTGCACAGCCACCGCCGTTGATATCTCCCCAAACATGGGCAAGACCTAAGTAGTGACCAACTTCGTGAGTAAGCGTTCTTCCTAAATCCCAACCTACACCACCACCGTCATCTAATACAGCACCAGAAGTACAAGGACCAAAGTTTGGTCCTCCAAAAACTCCACCCTGTACAGTCACACCATCTCCGTTCAATGCACCAGGGATACCATCAGCAACACCACCACCGAAATTATCCAGTACAAAAACATTTAAATAGCCAGGCCATTCAGGTGCACCACCACCACCAGCGTTGAATCCACCAGTATAATCTCCTATTGTTATTGCAAGATCTCCATCAACCAATCCAGAAGCAGCTGGATGATTTTGATTTGCCAAACAGAAATTAAGACAAGCTCCATCTGAAAGTACATTCGTTCCACCACAATTTGCTATAAGATCTGTATAGGCAGTTACGTCTGTGTTGGTACCAGCAAAGTCATTGTTTAATACATCAATTTGTGCTTGCGTAGCATCAATGATACAACTAGCATTTTCACAAGTAAAAGAATTACCAAAGTGAACAGCAACAGGAATGACTACTGTATTATTAGCGTCACAAGGAAGACTAGCCCTGCTTAAATTACTTGTAGAAATTTTAGTTTGCCAATTTTTTACATATTCTGCATAATTTGGATCTTGGAGACGTTTGATGTAACCTTCCGTTGTACTACAACGTTCTCCAGATCCACCTCTGTTTTGAGTAGAGGCAGAAGGTCCAGCACCTCTGTTTTGAATTGCTGAATTAGAGCTTTTGTTTAAAGCTTTCGCTTTTTCTGTTTGACCGTCCAATTCGTACTTGGTCGCAAGTTCAATTTGTGAACTGTTTGTTGGAGCAACATAACCTTTGTTGCCTTGATTCTTCAAAGCTTGGTCGGCTCCTTTTCGGGCATACTGAGATTTGCTCGATTGAGCATAGGTAGTTAATCCTATACCCAGAAACAAAACTGCTACATATGTTAGCAGCTTCGCCATTGTATAATGTTTCTTCATTTTGAAGGTTTAATTTAGTAATTTATGAAAATATTACATATCTACATATTATTATAGTTAAATTGTTAAAATATATCAAATGTATCTTTTTAGTGACATTGATTACCTTTAAAAATATTTAGGCTTATTGTTGTTTTCTCAAAATTTTGAGTTGCGACATAAAAATGTATAATGCCATATAAATTTGATTTAAAATTTTGGCTCATGAAAGGATTTAGTGGAAACGTTGTTGGTCTTTGGCTATTATTGGCTATTGGCTGTTGGCTATTGGCAAAAGCCAAGTGCCAAAAGCTAAAAGCCAATAGCTAATAGCTTTTCCACTAAATTCCTCCATGAGCCTAAATTTTTTGTTTTTATATGTATGAATTTTTATAATTTATATTTGTAATTTTTAATATGGTAATATATTGATAATCAATAAGTAAAGAATTTTTCCGTTAAAATTTACGTCATGTATTTGAGCTTAGGTTAGACTTTGTGCCTATCATGGTGGTTTTTTAGCTAATAAGTCGATAAGTCCTCAATAATACAATTGAAAGTATTGAAATTTAAATAAATATATTATTTTTGACTATTATTAATTTTTTTGTGTAATTATTTGATATTCAAATCTTTATTTTGGTGAAATATTGTTTTACACATATCTTTGGTTATCGCCAGCGAATGGAATATGTTCTGGTAGGCAATTTGGTTGTAGAAAGGAATGACTTTTAGAATAAGAAGAATGGGAAGCGCGGAGGATGAACTTAGCGACGGAGTAGCTAAATATGCGAAATTACGCCCGATGCGAGTGGAAATGTATGGAATGAATTGAAGCAGATGTTTGAGAAAAAATTTGCCACGCAGCCAACATGTACGGGCAACCCTTGCGGTTGCCCCAACGACCAAAACTAGCTCCAATTCATTCCATACATTGGAACGGGCAGCGGGGAGACAATTTGTTTGGAAATGATACTCGCCGTCCAAAATAATAAAAAAACCGTTCTGCTTAAAATAGCAAAACGGTTTTTTTATCAGTAAATTCTCATTTTTTTAGTACGTCTGTAAAGAATGATCTATCTCTCTCGCATAGGCCAAAATTCCACCCTTTAAGTTGTAAAGATTGTCAAATTGCTGTTCATCCTGCAATTGTTTAATCGCTTTGGCACTTCTAGCACCAGATTTACAATGAATGACCACCTTTTTGTCCTTTGAAATTTTTGCAATTTTCTCCAAAACAGATGACAGTGGAATCAATTCTGCACCTAGGTTAGCAATGTCATATTCAAATGGTTCACGGACATCAATCAATTGGAAGTCTTCTTTTGCTTCTTCAAGACCTTTTAAATCCTGAACGCTGATTTCTTTTACAAGATTTTCAGATTCTGCACTTGGTGGCAGAATACCACAGAACATTTCGTAATCAATTAATTTTTCAATTTTAGTATCAGGGCTTTTGTTTACTTTCAATGTTCTTGTATGGAAAGAAGCAGCATCTAATAAAAACAACCTTCCTACTAAAGGTTCTCCCACACCTGTCAAAACTTTGATAACCTCACAAGCTTGCATGCTTCCGATGATGCCAGGTAAAACACCCAAAACACCGCCTTCAGCGCAATTAGGTACTAGACCAGGAGGTGGAGGCTCAGGGAACATATCACGATAATTTGGTCCACGAGTTCCATCTTTCAATTCATAATTAAATACAGAAACTTGCCCTTCAAATCTGAAAATAGAAGCGTAAACATTCACTTTTCCAGCCAAAACACAGGCATCATTTACCAAGTATCTCGTTGGGAAATTATCAGTTCCATCTGCGACAATGTCATAATCTTTGACAAGGTCTAAAGCATTTTCAGAAGTGAATCTTGTGTTATAAACTGTGATGTCTAAATTTGGATTTAAGCCCAAAAGTCTTTTCTTTGCCGTTTCTGATTTAGATTTTCCAATATCATCTACCGTAAAAAGTACCTGACGTTGCAAATTACTTTCATCAACAACATCAAAATCAACGATGCCAATTTTGCCTATGCCTGCCGCTGCAAGGTATAAAAGCACTGGGCTTCCAAGACCACCAGAACCGATGACAAGAACACTAGAATTTTTTAATTTTGTTTGACCCTCAACACCAAATTCTGGAATGGTAATATGGCGAGCGTAGCGAGCCAGATCTTTAGGGGTTAAGCTTTGTGTGCTCATTTTTTATTTGTTTTTTGATTATTAAATGCTGCCTCCTGCAATTGCTGGAACAATGCTTATTACTGTGTCCGCAGTTACTTCTGTCTCTTCCTTTTTAAGAGAGTTTATGTCATCTTCTCCTACATATATTCTGATAAAGGAACGAATGTTTTTGTCATCATCCAAGATGTGTTTTCCTATGTCAGAATGTGCATTTATTAGATCTGCGACAGCCTCTTTTACAGTTTTACCTGCTGCTTCAAAAGTAGAATTGTTTTGAGCGAATTTTCTCAACGGTGTTGGTATAATTATTTTTGCCATTACTTTAAATTATTATAATTTTAATGATTAATTTTTATTTTTTAATGCTTTAATGCTTTAATGCTTCAATGTTTTTCAACCTTCAATCTTCAACTTTCTAACGATAAGAACAGGTTCTTCAAACATTTTGCTGCCATCATCTGTCAATCTCCATGATTTTATATCATCTACTTCGCCATCCATTACTGAAACAATCACATAAGAAAAATAAGGCATTGCCTTTGCGTGATCGTGTACAGATGCAATTGCAGGATGGTTCGGATGCGAGTGATAAACACCCAATAATGTCAAGTCGTTTGCCAAAGCATATTGCTCTGCCTTCATATATTCAAATGGCGAAATCTCGAATCTTCTTTTTTGATCTCCTTCTTTGCTATTTACTACAGGAACAGCTTTAGAAATGAATCGGTCTTCTCCATTTTCCGTTCCATACAAAAAACCGCAACATTCATTTGGAAAAGATTTCACAGAATCATCGTAACTAACATCAACAGCTTCTTTCGCTATTTGTAACTCCTTAAACATTTATATTTAATTTTAATTGTAAAATTTTATTTGAACACGTGTTTTAATACTTCAGAATATTTGCTGGAATCATCAGCAAATGTGGTAACGATAATGCCCTCGTCAATCTCATCTGCAACACTTATGGCTCCCAAAAGATTTGCAGCACTTGAAGGGCTTAGAATTAAGCCTTCTTTTAGAGCAAAATCTTTGATGATGTCATAAGATTCCAAGGTTCCGACAAATTTTATTTCATCAGGAACCGTTTCATCGTAAATTTTAGGAACGACTGCCGTTTCGAGATGTTTCCAACCCTCCAAACCGTGCATTGGATTGTCTGGTTGCAAGGCGATGACTCGAATGTCCTCATTGCATTCTTTTAATCGCCTGCTGGTTCCTGTAAAAGTGCCTGTTGTCCCCAAGCCTGCCACAAAATGTGTAATTTTCCCTTTTGTAGAATCATAGATTTCATTGGCTGTTGTCAGATAATGCGCTCTCCAATTGCTTTCATTAGCGTATTGGTCTGCATAAAAATATTTATCGGGAAATTCTTTAAATAACTCTTTGGCTTTTGCTTGGGCACCATCGGTTCCTTCAAAACGAGAAGTGTAGATAATGTTTACGCCAAGAGCTTTTAGGATGGTTTTTCTTTCTTCAGATGCGTTTTCGGGAAGGCAAAGGCTTACTTTTATACCTAGAGCCGCTGCGATACTGGCATAAGCGATTCCAGTATTGCCACTGGTGGCATCTAGTAGCTCAATGTCCTCAGTGAGTTGCCCACTCAATATTGCTTGTTTGATAATGTTAAAAGCAGGGCGTGATTTAACACTTCCGCCAATCTGATGCCATTCAAGTTTAGCATAAATTTGAACACCGTTTTTTCTATATATATTATTGATAGGAAACATTGGTGTATTTCCAACTAGGTGCTCAATGTTGGCTACTTTATGAACCAGATTGCTATTTCCCTTATTTATCACTGACATCATCTTTAATTTTTACGCTTTTCATTGATTGTTGTTGTGTAGCTAACTACCGCTGAATTGCCCATTTTACACTCTTTACAACTCTCCATAACATAGAAAAAGCCCTTCCGAAATTTCGGAAGGGCTTTTTCTATATTCATAATTTTCTTGTCAATCAAATTATTACATAAGAATACTCACCTTCCGTCGGAATGGGCAACAACAACAGCAGCAAGTAGCATTTATGTAATTAAAATTCTTCATCACTTATGATTTGTCACAATATTAAACTCATTTATCAAATTTTGCAAATTTTTCTTGTGATTTTTTTCCACATCTCTGCTATGTTAGCATTATGCTTATATAGTGAGGTGATGACTATCAATAATTGTGCCATTGTATGGTTTTTAATAGAAATTTTACTTCTTGATATAGCCGTATAGTAGAATCTCCCCGCTTCGGGCTTAGTTTTGCCTGTTTTTGTTTTTCATAGCTTGTTTTTATTAAAAGATAAGGCTCATGGAGGAATTTAGTGGAAAGGCTAATTTTAGTGCAAAAGGCCATTACTCTTTAATTCTAAATAACTGACTTTTAATGTTTATAATTTTTTGAATTAAAGTTAGATTACAGCTCCATTAAATCCTTCCGTGAGCCAAAGATAATCTTGACTGTAATTGAACAATTTTAGATATTTTTTAATTTTTTTGAATAAATTAAAAAATGTCCGTAGATTTGTCCGTGTCCGTAAAAATGTCCGTTAAATATATTAAAACACTATGGCAACTATAAATTATTATTTAGACAAACCCAATAAAACAGGATTAACACCAATTCATCTTAGAATTAACTGTAATGGAAAACAAATAAAATTATCTATAAAAGAAAAGGTAAACCCAGACTCCTTTGATAAAGAAACTCAGCTTTTAACAGGAAAATCCCCAAAAGATGAATCCATAAATCATTATTTAGAATATTTAAAAGAGAGAGCTAATGATTTACTTCATAAGTCTGAAAAAAAATCTTTTACAGTCATTGAAGTCAAAGAAAAACTTAATAAAATAATTCAAGGATATGAAGCAGAATCCAAGGTAAGTATCCTGAAAGAGAATACTAAATTTTATGGAGAAAAATACTCTTTTATTGATTTTTTCGCAGGAGCAGGAGGATTTAGTGAAGGCTTTTTACAAGCAGAAAAAAAATCTAAATGTTTTGACTTCTTATTAGGAAGTGATATAAACGAGAATTGTGAATTAACACATATTGTTCGATATAATCACCAACTAGGATTAGATGCGAAATTTCTATGTCAAGATATTACAGAACCCACATTTCTACCAAATTTGAAAGAGATGTTGCAAGGCAAAAATATAGATGTAATTTGTGGGGGACCTCCTTGTCAAAGTTTTAGTTTAGCAGGAAAAAGGATGAAATTTGATAAAAAAGATGATTTGTTTTCTCATTACCTCAAAATCATTAAAATTTATCAACCTAAGTATTTCATTATGGAAAATGTGAAAGGTATTTTAACAAAAGAGAAAGGAAAAATAAAAGATAGAATAATTGAAGAAATAAAATCCATAATTGATATTAGGGAAATTGGTAAACTTGAGTCTTTCATTTGGGAATTAATGCGAGAGATCCCTAAAGAAAAATTCATACTTGAAAATTTAATCAAACGGATCGACTTTGAGAAACAAGAAAGTGATTTTCTAATAAAGTCTCAGGAAAATTATATTAAGAATATTGAAAATAAGTTTAAAATTCTTACTCCAAAATTGGTAGATTATAAAACAAGTAAGACTGATAAAAGAATTAATACAGTTAGACATGGTTTTAACCTTTTACTTAGGAAAAATGAAATAGAAAGACTTCAGTATCAAATAATTAAAGAAAGAGATTTATGCTATATAGATAATGACGAGTTTGTTTCAACTTTTACAACATTTATTAATGAATTGGAATTTGAATCAATAATTTCTAAAATAAAAAAAGCATTTGATGAATTAAAAATTCCGAAATCATATGAAAAAGAAATAAAAGATGTGATTTCAGCATTAAATATTTATACTTCTTCATTTGAAGGTTGTATAGAGCTTATTAAACAATACTGTGACGCAGAGCGGTTAGAAAGATTAGAATTGATAATGGAAAGCATTCGACTATATAAGATTAACAAACCTTTTATTGCCAATGCGTCTAATTATGGTGTTCCTCAAAATAGAGAAAGAGTATTATTTATAGGTTGTAGAAAAGATCAAGAACTTATTGAAACTATTCCTCCTACTGTTACCGAAAAAGAGAAAGTAACAGTTTTTGAAGCTTTGTATGACCTAGATTTCATTGGTAACGCAGAGGAGGCTAATCAATATGAAAGTATTAATTCAATAAGTCAAGAAATAGAATTATTAATTAAAAAACGATCTATAGAAGGGAAAAATGGTACGATGGGAAAAAAAACGTATGCAGAGTGGAGTAAATCAGGGAGACTTGGTGATCGGTTTAATGTTTCTCCTCCTATTTATGTCAAAAGTAAAGAAGCATTAGAACAGGGACATATAATATTTGATGTATTACATAACCATAAGACAAGTAATCAGAAGGAAGAGGTTATTGAAAGATTAAAATTAATAATAAAGTCTGGAGGATACAAGAATGCAAAATCTATTCTTGAGCAGAATGGATTAAGTTCAAAAAAGCGTAATTATAATTTGCTGAACCCCAAAAGACAAAGTTCAACTATTATGACTATTCCTGATGACTATGTCCATTACAACTCTCCAAGATCACTTACAGTTAGAGAGATGGCTAGACTTCAATCATTCGATGATTCATTTGTATTTCAAGGTAAAAGATCAACAGGAGGCAATAAAAGAAAAACTGAAGTGCCACAATTTACATTAGTTGGAAATGCAGTTCCACCACTAATGGCAAGAGCTATAGCTATGGAAATTTTGACGAAAATTAAATAATATCAAAATATTTTAAATCTCTAGATAAATCAGGTAAAATGGATTTTAATACTACTCGTTGATTTGGAGTAAAGGCATTGCTATAATTTATATTGAATATCTCTTTTATTGAATTCGAAATCCCACTTTTGGCAGGTCTTCCCCAATAATTACCACCACTTAAATTACGAACACGATGCACAGAAGTAGAGTTTGGTGTATAGCTAGTCAAATTATTGGTTGGAACAGTACAAAAAGAATATGAGAATGGAATCTGTTGAATAGAAAACCCATTCTTGCCTATAGAAATAGAGTTATTATTAAATGTTTGGGCTTCATAGATCATCCCCCATAACATTGGGATTTGAGCATTATCATTCCAATTTGTTTTACATTGAATTATTCCTAATTCGAACTCGTCAAAATATTTCGCAGCTAATGGATCTATAATTTTTTGAGAATTAAATTTTCCTCTTCTATTGAAATTTGGTATCACATTGCCACCTGAATCTAAAATTGATAGAGATGACTTGTCATTCGTAAATTCTGGTTTGTCAGGAAAAATAATAACTGTAATATCTGATTCTGTATTGCTTGTGAATGAACCGTAATTAACAGAAATTGAATTCCGCAATGCCTCTGGTAATGAACGGATTTTTCTTATTGCAACAGCTCTACTTCCAGCAAAACATAAATTTAAATACCAACATACAAGACCTTCCCAACCGTAACCTCCTCCAGAAACCTGACTTTGGTTTCGACCAGATGAACCTGTAGTTAAAAATATTTTAGATAAATTATCTCCTAGTGATAACAATGTTGATTCAGAAAATGTGTTAGATGTTATTCTATGGATATCTGTTTTCCAAGTATTCCATCCATTAACAAAAGCACTTAGATCAAAACAAGACTCAACTGATTCTTGACGGAGAAATTCAATTATATTGGGAGTTATCATAATTATTGCAATTTTATTCAAAGTTAAGTAAAAAAGTCACACAAATAGACATTTTGCGTTAGGGATGGGAATAATAGCCGATAGGCTAGTGCGCAGCACCGAAGCAGCCTGCCCTAAACTTGATTGGGGGAACGCGGAGTTATTGATCAGCCCGACCCGATAGGGGAACGCCCAAATAAAAAATGTTGTATGACTTAAACCAGTAGTAGTAGTTATTCAAAAAGCACATCCATAGTCAGGTTATTATCAACCAAATCTTGGCTGTATTTGTTTTTTGAAACGCCGAAAGTTGTAATCATTGTCAAAAAAATCTGCTTTTTAGTTTTACTTACATCATTAAAAATAGCTATTTTATTGCGCAATTGATCTGCGTAAGATTTAGTTATGATGAAGGTTGTGTTATAAAATTTAATTTCACATAGATTAATAATCTGATCATTTCTGTCAATTAACAAATCTATTTGCGTACCAGACACAACATCATTTCCCTGAGAAAGAAAACTCGAAGGTTCTGCATAAATTCCACTAATTTTCAATGCTTTTTTGATGGCAGAAATGTGCTTTAAACAAACACTTTCAAAAGCATAGCCACTCCAACTTTTAAAAGTTGCCGTTTGGCTCAATGTTTGCCAAGTGTCTTTAATGTTTCGTTTGTTTTTTTCAATAAATTTTAGATAAAAAAGAGAATATTCATCTGTCAATCGGTAAAGCATATCCTTCCTTTTCTTACCAAAAGGGTAGTACGCTGTAACAAAGCCAGAGTATATTAATTCGTTAAGCACCTTGGTCATTCCACCACCATTGGGCAGTTTGGCGATGTCAATAATTGCTGTGCGAGTTAATCCTTTCAGTTTTGTGGACAAGGCTTTGATAATAGCAATGTGATTGTCTGAACGCTCGAAAAGAGCAGGATATAAATTAACAAATTCATCGGTCAGTAACCCTTCGTTTGAAAAACAAATATCATTAATGTTTTGTATAGCACTTTTACCCGCTTTGATTTCTTTCAGGTAATGCGGAATCCCGCCCATCATCATATAGATAAGGATAATGTGATAATGGTTTAATCGAATCTTTTGACTTTTAAAAAATGCTTTGGTTTCTGAAAGTGTAAATGGCTGGAGGTTAATTCTTCTAGTTATTCTATTGTGCAAACTACCTCTGTCTTTAACGATCTTCTCTATCATCCAGGAAGTTGCTGAACCACAAATCACCACTACAATATTGTTTTTTGAAGCCCAATTATTCCAGAAAAAACCAAATGCTCGGAGAAAGCCTGACTTTTTAGTAGCCAACCAGGGTAATTCGTCAAAAAATAAAATCAGTTTTTCTTTTTTCTTTTTCTCATTTTCCAATACTGTGATGAGTTGATGAAAAGCTTCTAGCCAATTTTTGGGCGAGATTAAATCTTGTTGTTTATTTGCAATTTGCTTCAGGACAAAATGAAAAGAATCCAATTGCTCTCTGCGTGGCGCATTCTGAACACCTGTAAATTCCAAGTCAATTTTTGTTTTGTAAAATGACCTTACCAAAAAGGTTTTTCCCACTCTGCGTCGTCCTGTAATGGCTATCATTTCTGATTCATCAGAATGCAATGCTTCTTTCAGGATAGATTGCTCCTCTTTTCTTCCGATTAGTTTTTTCATTAAATAATGTTGATAAGTGCCTATACATAAATAATCGTCATTTTTAACGAGGCTATTTTTTCTCTATGCTAGGCAAAAAATCTCTACATAGCCTAGCTCTGGGGATATTTTTTAACGACGCATAGTGAAAAAAGAGACCGTCAAAAATGTGTCGATTATTTATGTTTAGGTACTTAACTCGCTAAATCTGGTAAATTTAACTAGATTTAGCGAGCTATCAAAATATAAAATTAGCTTAGTTTCTATTTTTATTCCTTCGAAGCAGCTTTTAAACAGTCTTGATTCCACGTTTTTTGATCAGTATAAGCTTCTTTGAAAAATATTGGTTCGTAGTAATATTGGATTTTTTTAACAAAGCAATCACAAAAAACGCTTGTTTCGTATTCTTCATTTAAACTAGCCATCATTTTCTCACAATAGCCAAGATGAAACTCCAATGTTTTTGCATCCCAACCATCTTCAGAAACGACTGTTATGCCCAACTCGGCTTGTGGTATGTGTGGGTATTTAGGATTCATTTTTACATCGCCACTGTTTGTCGAGATAGTTGTTTGGGCCTCTGAATTTGTGGAAGTTTGTGTTTTTGTGGTGTCTGCTTTTTGTCCACAAGAAATGAATACCAATAAAATTAATAATACTATTAACCTGTGCATGTTCTTTTTTTGTTCAAAAATAATTATAATAATTTATATTGCCTAATGGTTGGGGCGAATTGCATTCGCCCTTGCGTCATCGTTGGGGCGGATGCGATTCGCCCTTACAGACTGTTGGCGATTTTTAGGAGTAGCTCTTCGTTTACTTCGTGTTTGCCATCGAAGGTGTAGTTTTTGTATTTTAGTCCTAGTTTTTGTAGCTTTTCATTGTGATCTTGTTGATGTGCTTGTGTGATAAATTCGTCTTTATCGCCTAGTACAAAGAGGACATTTGATTGATTAAAAATTGGCAAAGCTTTGTCCCAATCAACATCGTGGGGAAGGGGACCCGCCCAAAAAATCATATTGTCTACCTTGCTATTTTTGGCAGCGAGCCATCGAGCACATGTCGCAGTTCCTTGCGAAAAGCCCAATGCATTTATAGTGGTGTTTGGGTTAATGTTTTGTGTGGTTGCCTGATAAAGTTGGTCTAGATAAGCAATATAATCATCAATCTCATTGAGTCTGTCTTCAGAGGTCATCCAAGATGCGACGGGCTTGCCACTGAATCCACCCCAATAAAAGCGGGATAAGCCTTCGGGAGCAATGACAAAATGTTTTTCAGGATCCAATACCTTAAATCGTTTTATAAATTGTTTTGCGAGCATAGCATATCCGTGTAGGGCAAACCAAACCTGCTCGGTTTGGTTTGTGAGTGTTCCATACGTGAAATATCTTGCCGTTCGCTGGACCTTTAGGTGGTGCTCAGTGAAGTATTCCATTAATTTCCTGTTCTAGCTCTGATATCTGATAATAAACCTTTTGGAATGGCATTGATCAAATCTTTGGTGTAATCGGTTTCTGGATGTGCATAAATATCATCTGCTTGGCCCATTTGTTCAATGACTCCTTGATTCATTACAATCATTCTATCCGACATGAATTTTACAACAGATAAATCGTGAGAAATGAAAATATAAGTTAGATCAAATTTTTCACGCAACTCAATCAACAGATTTAATACTTGTGCTTGTACAGATACATCCAGTGCGGATACGGACTCATCACAAATAATAAATTTTGGATTGAGTGCCAAAGCACGGGCAATGCAAATACGCTGTCTTTGACCACCTGAAAATTCGTGTGGGTATCTGTTGAAATGATGCGGCAAAAGGCTCACTGTTTCCAATAGTTCTGTCACACGATCTTTTCTTTCTTTGTCATTCGCCAAAATACCATGCACCTGCATTGGTTCCATAATCGCATTTCCAATGGTTAAACGCGGATTCAAAGAAGAGTAGGGATCCTGAAAAATGATTTGCATCTCTTTTCTGAGGTCTTTCATCTCAGGTTTGGTCAGCTCTAATATTTTTTTATTTTTATAAATGATTTCTCCACTCCAAGCTGGAGCCAATCTTAAGATCGTTCTACCCAAAGTCGTTTTACCACATCCTGACTCTCCAACCAGACCCATTGTTTCACCAGGATAGACATCGAAAGTTACATCATTTACGGCTTTTACGTAGTCGGTAACTTTTCCGAAGAAATTTTTCTTTGATGGATAATAGGTTTTTAGATTTCTAATTTGAAGAACGGGTTCTTTTTTTTGTAATTCAATAAAACGTTTTCCATGCTCTTCTTTAGTAATTTCTACCTTGCTAATCATTTCTTCTACAGAACTGGCAAGTTCAACCATATTTTCATCTTCATCAACCGACATAAAATCTGCAACTGTTGGTAGTTTGCTCAAACGCTTTTCAAGTGGAGGTCTACAAGCCAATAGTCCTTTTGTATATGGATGTTTTGGATTAGAAAAAATGTCAAAAACATTTCCTTGCTCTACAATGTCTCCTTTGTACATTACGATTACTCTGTCAGCAATTTCGGCAATTACACCCAAATCGTGCGTAATGAACATGATGGATGCGTCAATCTCAGATTTAAGATCAGACATCAATTGCAAAATGGTTTTTTGAACTGTTACATCTAATGCCGTTGTTGGCTCATCGGCAATCAGTACTTGTGGATTGCAGGACATCGCCATCGCAATCATTACTCTTTGTTTTTGTCCACCAGATAATTGGTGTGGATAAGCAGAAAACATTCTTTCGGGGGTAGGCAATTGCACTTTCTCAAACAATTCTAAGGTTCTTTGCTTGGCTTCTGATTTGCTAACCTTTTGGTGAAGAATAATGGCTTCTGATACTTGATTTCCACAAGTAAAAACAGGATTTAGTGAAGTCATTGGCTCTTGGAAAATCATTGAAATTTCATTTCCACGATAATACCTCATTTCTGCTTCAGTAGCTTGTACTAAATCAGTAACAGTACCATCTTTATCGTGAAAATTGATCTGTCCCCCAACGATTTTACCAGGAGGGCTGGGAATCAATCTCATTATAGAGAGGGAGGTAACAGATTTACCTGACCCAGACTCTCCTACAATTCCAACGGTTTCTCCTCTGTGTAAATTAAAACTTACATTATTTACTGCTTTAACCAGTCCTTCTTCCGTTTTGAAATGTGTTTCTAGATTTTTAACTTCCAATAAAACCTTGCTCATAATTATTTTAGTTTTAGTAAATACGGTTCTTTTTATAAATACCAATGCCCGTGCCAGAAATCAATTGAATTAGGTTTTCTAGTAATTAATCAAAGCCTGAAATGTGGTTCATTTATATTTAACATTATACAAGAAACAAAAATGTAGGGAAAAACCATTGACTTTTGCCGATTTTTTCTGAGATTGCTCCAGACGGACGTAATCTATACGGCTCATGAAAGGATTTAGTGGAAACGTTGTTGGTCTTTGGCTGTTGGCTATTGGTGGCTGTTAGCTGTTGGCTTTTGGCTATTGGTCAAAAGCCAAGTGCCAAAAGCTAAAAGCCAATAGCTAAAAGCATTTCCATTAAATTCCTCCATGAGCCATCTACTATTAGATAGTTCGTGATTTTTGAGAAAATCACGCTTTTTGGAGGATAAAAATTTGTGGTTAGTTACAATTCATAACTTTCAACTTTCAACTTTCAACTTTTTTAAGCCTGCCCTCAACTTGATTGAGGGGACGGCGAATATCTTCTTCGATCAAGTAGTCTCCCCGCTGTCCTTTCCAATGTATGGAATGAATTGGAACGGGTTTTGGTCGTTTGGGGAGACGCGATGAATCGCATCTTTACAGATTGCTTCGTCGCCAAGTTTTGTCCAAATCATCGGTTCCAATTCATTCCAGACATTTCCACTCGCATCGGGCGTGTTTTCGCAAATTTAGCTGCGCTGTCGCTAATTTCGTCCTCCGCGCTTCCCTTTCTCCTTTTATAGCCGTTGCCTGAGGTTCTTTCCTACAAATCCTTATAGATTATGAGAAGCAGTCAAAGTTGTACAAAATCAAGAAAGTCATTCCAAATTCACTCGCTTTAGCCGTTGCCTGAGGTTCTTTCCTACAAATCCTTATAGATTATGAGAAGCAGTCAAAGTTGTACAAAATCAAGAAAGTCATTCCAAATTCACTCGCTTTAGCCGTTGCCTGAGGTTCTTTCCTACAAATCCTTATAGATTATGAGAAGCAGTCAAAGTTGTACAAAATCAAGAAAGCCATTCCAAATTCACTCGCTTTAGCCGTTGCCTGAGGTTCTTTCCGACAAATCCTTATAGATTATGAGAAGCAGTCAAAGTTGTACAAAATCAAGAAAGTCATTCCAAATTCACTCGAAGGCAAAACCACTCGAAGGCTAAGGTATTTGCTCATTAATGATAAAGTTGGTAGAACCAGTATTGTTACTAGGATGACTCAATGTATTAAAGAAAATTATATTGGCATCATTTTTAGCACCCTGATAAATAACTTCTCCATCCATGTTGATGTCTGATTTAAAATAACCACCATAGATATAGTTGGTAACACCTTGACTATTTGTAGGCGCAGTTAATACATCAAAAAAGATGCTGTTTGTATCATTGTTGGTTCCTTGAAAGATAATATTTTCATTTGAGTTGGCATTTCCAGCCCACATAACTCCAAAGTTATTATTGTTAATTTGAACTGCATTTTCGCCAAATAATTCAAATAGAGGGTCTGTAAAATTAATGGCAGTATTTGCTCCTAGCTCCACAGGGTTCTTTGTCATTATTCCCAAGTGATTTCTGTGTCTTAGAGCAACATAATACAAGCCAGCAAGATTATTAAAGCTAACTGGACTGATGCCATCTGTATCGACAATGTCTCCATCACTTTGCATCAAAGCAGCGCGGCTTTCAATAATAATAGTTGGATCATTTTCATTTCTGATTTCGATAAGTACCCAATCAATAATTGCATTATTTCCAGTTACAGAAAGCACAGATGGCGAAGTAGATTCAACGGTAAGATGTTCAAAATTAGAATCATTAGAATAAGGATTCGTAATAGGAAGCAAATTTTGTGTTCTTAAATCATCATGCATTATTCCAGAGCTAGCGTCATATGGTCCTTGCAAATAGGCTTTGACATTAAGAGAAACTTGAGCAGTTGCTAAATTTTGTTCTAAATTGTAAAATCTAAATTGTTGAGAGGTATTGCTGTTTTCTAGTTCTTGTAATTGCAAATTCCAACCTTTGTATATAGATTGATAAATAATACCCAAGCCAAAATTGTCATCCACAGCAGATTTGATTTGGAAGATGCAGTTTTCGCCTGGAACTGGAACGATGCTCCAAAACTGGGTCAAAAAAGCATCATCAGAGTATTGAAAAGCAATTCCGTTAGAATTGTTATCAGGATTGTCATCAGGAAAAATGGCATCAATTACTTTGTTGCTGTGTTTTGCAAATATTTTGTAATACCCATTTGGTTGTGGTTCAAGAGTCCATTGTTGATAATCACAACTTGTCCAATCCCATTGCACAATTTTTGCAAAATCATCTGTTTGCCCACCTACAACCATCAAAGATTGTTCACTTGCTACATTTTCAATTCTAAATGTTCCATTAGTTGGCGCACAATCTAACGAAGCATTGATATTTTGACAATAAGCCATTCCATCACAAACAAAAAACTTGTTGGTTGTTAAACTTGGTAAAAATAAATTGGTATAAGCTTCCATTCGGTTAACCTGACCTTGCGTAAACATATACATACAAGGATCATCTGCATAATCCATAAAATTCATAGTTAAATCCAATGATCCACAACTTTCGGGGCCAACGCCTGGACAACCAAAATGCTCCATACCAGATAAAGGAGTGTCGTCCACACCGTCGTCCACTGCACAGGTGTCTCCAACTATTTTATTTGGTCCCCAAGGGTGATTTAAATACAAAAAATGCCCGACTTCATGGGTAACTGTTCTATTCAATTTAAAATTAACCTGTATGGGTATTCCATTGCATTCAAAGGTGCCAAAGTAATTGTCATCTATTGTTACACCGTCACCGAATCCATACCCACGATCTAATCTTAAATAACCAGCAAAATCAAGGATGTCTCTAACAAAAATATTCAGATAGCCATTCCAAGATGTATCTCTATCACCAGAAGTTTGATTAAAGGTTATGGCAAGATCTCCGTCATTCAAATTGTAACCAGCTGGATGATTGTATTTACCCAAGCAAAATTTGATTTTTGAAGCTCCAGCGTTAATATCTGGAAATGAGGCTTGATCTAGATCCCAATTACTGATATCGGCATTGGTAGCGTGGAAATCATCGTTTAATCTATTCACAGCATCAATGGCTTGACTGATCATACAGCTAGTATCCATTGAAACAAACTCTTGAAAGTGGATAGCAACAGGCAGCGTAATTGAATCTTCTAACTGTCGGTATTGGTATAAATCTTCTGGTTGAAAATTTAATTGTTGTTTAAAGTTGGTTCGTGATTGTAAGTTACCTTCAAAAGGCTCCATCAGATTATGTCCACAGGTTCTGTGGTGGACTTGTTCTTGACTCAAAATATGCTCAAAGCATAAAGTTGTGAGTATAAAAAACACCGCGATGCGTAAAATATAGTAATTCATCTTAATTTTAATAAAAGGGCTGAAGCATTTATCAAAAAATACAAAATGTCAATCACCATAAATGGCATACTGATTTAATGAACTTCTTTAATAAAAAGCAAATAATAAAATGAGGGCAGTTATACAAATGTTGGTGTGTGTGGGGTAGTAGTATGTGGATATAATTGACAAAAGTACACTAAAAATATCGTACCATCAATCAAAATTCATTTTTATTCTTGGCATATTTTTGATTTATATTGATTTTAATATTATTCTATATTACATTTTACAAAGAATAAAGTTTCATTTACAGCCTAATAATGCATACTTAATCTATAATATATGATACGTTGTTAAAATTTGGTTTGAATAGTTTGAATTTGATTTAATTTTTAACTATCTTACTTTTGAGAAAGATTTTAGAATACGGTAAGTTTTGCCTAAATTTGACTTTTGAATTCCTTGGGTAGTTTTCTTACTTTGGAGAAATAATCTTGTTTGATTTTAAAAATTTAGAGCTATGTCAGTAAAAACACATCAAGAAGAGATAATGATTTATTGTGATCCATCCTCATCAGTAAGCAAGAAAACAGTAGCTTTCGCAGCAACGGTTAGCAAACATGTACGTCCAGTTGATTATTTCAAAATCCCTTTAACTCCTACGCTAATGAAGGGCTTATTAAAACAGCTGAATTTGCGTCCGAAAGATATTATGAACCGAGCGCATCCTTTCTATCAAGAAAATATTGCTGGTAGAGACTTTGACAATGTAGGTTGGTTAAATATTCTGATTCGAAATCCTCAGATTTTAAAAGGACCAATAGCGGTGAGAGGGCAAAAGGCGGTTTTATGTGATAACCCTACTAATATTTTGCAGTTATAAAAAAAACGTCAAGAACCCAACGAAGTTGGGTTCTTGACGTGTATACTCACTTTTTTTTATTGATCTTGTACTCTTAACCCTTAACAAATCTTTTAGTTACCGAACTTTCTTTTGTTATCAATTGAATGAAGTAACTTCCTTTGTCATAGTTGGAAATATTTAACTGCATATTCACTAAACTGCTGACCATTTCATTTTCATATACTTGAATTAATTTTCCATTAATGTCATATATGTGAATACTTGCTCTTGTTTCTTTTTCAAAGCCAAATTCAAGATTGACAAAATTAGTCGATAAGGTAGGATAAACGGATAGACTATTGGTGATTTTTCTATTTTCAATTCTTTTTCTTGCTTTTCTTTGTGCTACTCCGCCAACCAGACAGAAAGTATTGCTATCCTGAGCACCAAAACTACCACCGCCAGATGCTAAAACAGTACCATTGGCATCTGCTAAAGAATAATTTCCACACAATCCAGGTGTAACTCCTAAGCCAAAACTTGCTACAATTGAACCAGCTATAATTGTTGTCCCAGGTGTAATAAAAGTACCAGTGGCAGCAGCATTTGCTCTAAATGGACACATTCCATTGTTTAAAGCGTCATTTACATTTAGTGTATAGCATCCATCAGGCAAACACGTTACAGAGGGAAGGTTTAAAGTTGAAAGTGCTGGTTGAGAAGAATATGTTCCTCCTGAGGTGGCAACTACTGCTCCATTTACATCTAAAATATCCCAACTGGTTTGTCCTGGAAAACCATCAAATGAGAAATTTAAATCTAGCCCTGCACAACAACTCGTGACTGGTTCTACTCCCTTTTCCATAGAATCGTGAAGTGACCCTTCATTAACATCTATGTAATCTTGTAAATCAAGAAATGCCTGACAATCGTCTTTTAGGTAATAATCCATCCAGTTGCAAGTTAAAGTCAGCATTTGGCTGTGTTGGCTTGCTATAGGAATGAAACCGCCGCATGTTTCTCCCAATGTGCAAATAGAAAAACCACTTGCCGCTCCAAACTGACAATGACTTCCTCCAATAATATCTACATAGGCGTGGTACGGACTTGCTGGAAGCGCATTGTACATATCAATTGGTGCGCCACCATTCATAACTACACAATCGGATGTACCTGCTAAAGTAAGAGTTGGGACAGTAATACTTGGTGCTGCGCCTATTGATGAAACAGGTGCATTGGTTTCTGCTGCCGCCATTGTAACCATAGTCGTTACATTAGGATTGCTTGCTGTGGCTGCCCAAGAAGCACCGCCACCCATTGAGTGACCCATAATGGCACTGGTTCCAAGTATGCTACCAGGGAAAGGTGTACTTGCACCCAATAAATGATCTATTAAAAAAGAAAGGTCAGCAGAAAATTCTGCGTGATCTGGAAAAGGAAAAACCGAGCCTTCTGTAGTAGGAAATGCAATTATGTAACCTTTTGCTGCGTAGGCATTGCACCACACATCGTACTCGCTTACAGCTATTCCAAAGCCATGTCCGAATACAATGACTGGAAATTGCCCAGCAGCAACTGTTGTATTTGCTCCACCAGCAGTTGCAGGATAACAGACTTCATAACCTATGTTTCTATTGCCTCGCGCGGGGTCTTGAACACTCAGGCTTTGGGTGCCAACTTGAAATTGGGCATTGGCTAGTATCGTGAATAAAAAGATACTGATAAAAAGTGATAAAAGTTTTTTCATTTTTTTTTGTTAAAGGAGTTTTGAAATTGAGTAAACAAATTGGTGTTAAAAATAGTCTGTTTTTAGGTGATACACTATGATTTTAACCAGCCTAAGATACTAATTTTTAGTAGGTTTTTTGAAAAAAGGATAAAATTATTGAAGGATATAAAATAAACAATATCGTGTTGGGTAAGAAAATAATGCGAGAATATTTGTTTGATTACAAATTTCTCAGTTGTTCGGCAGCAGTTTCGGCACTTATATCTCTTTGCGGTTCGCCAAACATTTCATAGCCTACCATAAACTTTTTAACGGTTGCAGATCGCAATAGTGGAGGGTAAAAAGACATGTGCCAATGCCAATGCGATTGGTCTTCATCATTGGTGGGGCTTTGATGAATGCCTGACGAATATGGAAAAGAGGTGTCAAACAACTTGTCCATTTTTTGGGTTAAATGTTTGATGGTTTCTGCAAATGCACCTTTTTCTTTTTCATTCATTTGACAAATATGTTGGAGATGCCTTTTAGGCACGATCATAGACTCATAAGGCCAAACTGCCCAAAATGGAACCAAAGAAACGAAGTGTTCATTTTCTGTTATGATTCTTTCTTTAAGCGATAATTCTTGTTCTAAATAATCAGCTAACAAGCTCTTATTATTTTTTGTCCAATATTTTTTTTGTTGAATAGATTTTTTTAATGCTTCTTGTGGAATGGATTCTTGCGCCCAAATTTGACCGTGAGGGTGAGGATTGCTACAGCCCATAATGGCACCTTTGTTCTCAAAAATTTGAATGTGATTAATGTTTGAAATTTTACCCAACTCCGAATATTGATCTTGCCAAGTTTTTACGACTGAAGAAATTTCTTCTACTTTCAGGTCTGCCAAAGTCAATGCGTGATTGGGAGAAAAACAAACAACTCTACAGATGCCAGATTCGCTCTTAGCCAGCAATAATTTATTTTCATAGATTGCTTTAGAGCCATCTATCAATGCCGCAAAATCATTTTGAAAAACAAAAGTTGATTCATAATCAGGATTGATTTTACCATTTGCACGAGTGTTCCCTTTGCACAAATAGCAATTTGGGTCATGACTGTTTTTTTCTGCTATGTTGGTTTTTTCGGTTTTGCCTTGCCACGGTCTTTTGGTTCTGTGCGGAGATACCAAAACCCAATCTCCCGTTAAAATATTGAACCTTCTGTGTGTTTGATTTAATAGAGAAAGTGTATCCAATTGTATTTTATTCTTTGATTATTTCAATGCCATTTTCAATTGCAATGTAATAGATTTCTGCTTGAATCTTTGTTTTTTTGAAATGTTTTTCTTGAATCCGTTCTAAAACCTGTTCTTTTTTATCGCTCTCAATAAGATTGAGTGTACAACCACCAAATCCACCTCCCATCATTCTTGCACCTAGAATAGTAGGTTCTTTCTGAGCTAATTCAACTAAATAATCCATTTCTTTTGTACTTACTCCAAAAGTATTGCTAAGTCCATCGTGTGTTTCAAATAATTTTTTTCCAATTGTTTTTAAATCTTTATTTATAATAGCATTGGCTACCTCTTTGACTCTTTTATTTTCATTGATGACGTAATTGGCACTACTGTAAGCTTCTAAAGATAGATCATTTATTGAGCTACTTAAGATATTATTGTCAACATCTCTTAAGGAACTTACCTTGGGATATTTTTTAGCAATCCTATCCACTGCATCTTCGCATGCCATTCTTTTCTGATTGTAAAAACTATCAGCTTTTAGGTCGTGTTCAATTTTTGAATCAATGAGTACCAATTCATAATTACCTAAATCAAGTTCCAAATATTGATGTGTCAGATTTTGGCAATCCAATTGAATGAACTTGTTTTTTTTGCCAAACAAAACAGCATACTGATCCATTAAGCCACAGTTTAAGCCAATACACACTTCAGCATTTTGTGCAATTAGAGCAATTTCAAAATTACTGATTTTAAGATTCATTAATTCATTTAGAACCGATAGAAATCCACAACAAAGAGCCGCAGAAGAAGACAAGCCTGCACCTATTGGAATATCCCCCAACATGATACAATCAAAGCCTTCTATTTTATGTCGTTCTTCCAACAATAAGTCGAGGATTGCATGTATGTAAATACCCCAATTTCCATCAAGAGTTCCTGACATGTTATCTAGACTAAAAGAAAAATGATTGTCATAATTTTCGGATCTTACAGTAATGTTTTTGGAATTGTTTTTCGCAAATGCAAAATATAAATTCTTGTTTATTGCAGCTGGCATTACCAAACCATTGCAATAATCCACATGCTCCCCAATCAAGTTGATTCTTGCAGGGGATTTTAAAATCTGTGGTTTTGTATTGTACTTATCTTTAAAAGACTTTTTTAGTTGTTCAATCATTCTTCATTAATAGTTCTGTCTAATTTGTGTTAAAATTCGTAATTCATAATTAAATTCTCGGCTCATGAAAGGATTTGGCTGTTGGCTGTTGGCTGTTGGCTTTTGGCTATTGGTCTTTGGCTATTGGTCTTTGGCTGTTGGTCTTTGGCTGTTGGTCTTTGGCTGTTGGTCAAGAGCCAAAAGCTAAGAGCCAAAAGCCAAAAGCTTTTCCACTAAATTCCTCCATGAGCCAAATTCTCTAAGCTTATTGGTCCTTAAAATAAGCATCATACATGGACTGCGTTACAGCCTTTTCTTTGCATAGTTCGCTGTAAAAATGACCACTACGTCTTATTACTCTTTCTAATGTATCAAAGTTGCATTTTATTAGACCAAATCTTGCACTAAATCCTTCCAACCATTCAAAATTATCCATCAAAGTCCAATGATAATAACGTTGAACAGGAATGCCGTCAGAAATTGCACGATGTAAATAAAAAAGATGATCGTAAATATATTTTGTTCTAAAATCATCTTTGGCGTCGCATGTTCCATTTTCAGTTATATAAATGGGTAGTTTATACTTTTCATAATTTTCTTTACAAATCGTATAAATTCCTTCTGGGTAAATTTCCCAATCTAAATCATTGGTCGGGGCACCTTCCTTCACAATTCGTTCTCCAAACATTGTCATTGGGTTAAAGCTTCCTCGAACAATATCTCTTGAATAATAATTGATGCCCATAAAATCAACAAAATATCCTTTTCCTTCAGGGAATCCGCTACCCACAGGTCGAATCAACTTTCCCACGGTCATTCCTTCCAAAAAAATATCCTGAAAAAGACGGCTTGCTAAATTGCAACTCATTTTTTCGAGCTTTGTTCCTTTTTCGGGTTCAAAAACTCTTAAATGGTGAGCGACTCCTACTTTGGTTCCTGTAAGTTTTCTTTCTTTTCTTTTTTTGTGAATTAATTTATAGGCTTTCAAATGGGCAATTACCATATTTTTAGCAGCTTTGAAATACAGTTTAAAGCTGCCTTTTTTTCCTGGTGGAAATAAGCCTAGAAAATAACCCGCTGTTAGGTATACATTAGGTTCGTTAAGTGTTACCCAATCCGATACAATATCACCCAATTGGTCTACAACATAATTGGTGAAATTTAAAAAATGCTCAATGGATTCTTCATTTGTCCAAGCACCTTTTTTTTCCAGCCACAAGGGATTTGTAAAATGATGTAAGGTAACCAAAGGATGAATTCCTGCCTTGATCAACTGTTCAATTTCATCTCGATAATGCGCCATTGCCTCTTCATTAAACTTGTTGGGTTTGGGTTCTATTCGACTCCATTCGATGCCCATTCTGTAAGTTTGTGAGTTCAATTGCTTCATCAGATCAATGTCTTCTTCCACTCTATTCCAATGATCATTCGCTACGATGCAATGAGTGCCGTCTGTAATTTTTCCCAACTCACACCACTCGTACCAATTGTTGTTTTTATCGCCTCCCTCAATTTGAAGAGCGGCAGTGGCTGTGCCAAATAAAAAATCCTTAGGAAAGGAAAATGTTTTCATAATTTTGTTCGTGTTAATTTTTTCTAATTACTTGCTTTTACTCCTGCTCTAATTGCTCCATTTCTGCCAGCAGTTGCTTTTCATCATATCTAATAAAATAAAGCCCTGCTACAATACACAAAGTAGCGGCAATAACTCCACTTAATCTAATACCCAAATCGTCTCCAGGATCTTTTCCAAAAGAGGTCATCATTGCAAAAATAATGACTCCAAATGTCTGACCAAATTTTTGCATCAATGTTCTGGCTGCAAAATACATTCCTTCTTGCTTAATTCCTGATTTCATCGCATCATGTTCTGCAATATCCGCTAAAATGGCATTGGGTAAAATTCCTAAAAATGAAATGGGTACTGCCAATGACAAGATCAATCCGTACGCTTGAAATTCATTGGAGAGTGGTAATTTTCCCAAAAAGTAAATACTGCAAAACACAACTCCCATCCATAAAAAAGAAGTGATGACCAATATTTTCTTACCCAATTTTTTTCCTAAAATATTTACAAAAGGATAAAAAACAAAAGACACCAAAACCAAAAGCGGTAGCAAAACGCCCATCATTTTCTCGTCCATCCCCAGTAGCACCGTTATATAATAAAGCAGCCCTGTCATAAGGATGGTTAAACCTGTAAAATAGGCAAAATCTGCCACAACATAGTAAATAAAATTTTTATTTTTAAAGGTTCTTTTTAATGCTGCTATTACAGGAATTTTTGTATTGCTTTCCCTGCAATACCTTTTTTCTTCTATTGTAAATGCAGGAACCCACATAAATATCAATGACAAAACAGCTAGAAAACCAACCGCAACTTGCAAGCTTAAAACCTTATCTGCAATGCCAAATGATTGCGCAAAAGCATCTGCAATGGCGGGAATAAAGGAGGCAAGAGCCGCCCCCAATGCATATGTTATGGAGATAAGCATGGATAGATCTAAACGCTCATCTGAAGTGTGCCCCAACTCTGGAAGTAAAGCGAAATAAGGCGTTACATAAACCGTCAGACTGATGTAAAACAAAAGCTGAATCAGCATCAACCAAGCAATGTTTAAATAACTTTCTGCATTGACGATGGGAACAAAAATTAAACAACAAAACAATGCTGTTGGCAATGCGCCCACTTTCAAAAAAGGAATGCGTCGCCCGTTTTTACCCTTCCAATTATCACTCATTCCAGCAATCAAAGGATCGGTAATGGCATCAAATAAACGACCACTTGCTGCAATAAGCATAATTGCATTTAGAACCACCAAAAAAACCGCCTGCGTAATATAAGTCGGAATGCCTGCGCCTTCTGGCGGAATGTAAAAATACAACATCTGCAAACTGACAATATTTATCAAAGTAGACCAACCTAATTGACCAATTGCATAAGCAACTTTTTTGCTCCTGGGTAAATGTTCTACTGTTCTATTGGTCATTTATGCGATTTTGGCATGATTTACGTTTTACTTATTACAATGAAATTTTGATTACGGTTTTGTTTTGAATTTTTTCAACAAGATACCACTCTTCTTCATCATTTACAAAATAATGGTTGTACTTATTAGGAACAGCAATTATCAAATTTGAAACGGCTTGACTTTGTGGCTTTTTTTGAATTTCAATAAAATTTTCAATAGCCTTATAAGACTCAATTTCAGCTCCAGGAAACAAATGACCAGTGCTTGATAAAATTTCACAATCTTGTTTGACGTATTTTTTTATAATTTTGGTTTGAAATGGAGCGAGTTCCAAAGTTTGTTTTACAAATTGATTGTCTTCAAAATAAAGACCGTTGTCCAGCTTAATTTCCGTTGCTTTAGAATTAAGATTTGAGCCGACGAAATAGTTGTTGTCTCCAATTTTAAGTTGAATGGAATAAACATCGTTTTCATTTTTTGTAGAAAGGATTTTTTTGCTGCACAATGGAAACTGAGAGTTGTAAAGAGCCATTGTTTCATCGTCATAAGTGCCTATAAAATCTGAAGTAAACAAAAGACTTCCGAAAATTTGATTCAGCACAAACAGCGTATGTTTTTGAACAGGTGTTAAAGAGTTTTTTTCATCTCTAAGAATAAAAACATCGGGATCATTAAGAAAAAAGCGATTGTCTAAATGCTGTCTACCTATTGCGCTTCTGAGTGCATTTATTGTTGAGACTCGTTCTCGGTATCGCACTACATTTTTCAGAATTTTATCCTCCCATTTCAAGGCAACATCCGAACCAATTCTGCAAAAATCTGTTTGACCAAAAGCTGCTCCAAGTGGCACGCCACAAGCTAGTAATAATTTGTCACCCATTTCAGCTTTCAAAAACTGCATGCCTTCCCACATCATCTGCCCCTTTGTTTTATTTTTCGGCGGATGAATGGCAATGGCATATAAAAAATCCATCTTAATCATATCAAAATTCCACTTGCTTAGAATTTGGCGAATGGCTTTTCTAATGTGATTTTTTACTTTGAAATTTTCAAAATCCAATACATAAAAATTGCCACTCCAATCCAAAGAGTAACCAGCAATTACTTTACTACCATCCTCATACCTTAAAATCCAATCAGGATGTTCTTGGTTGATCGTAGAATTTTCTTCGCAAACAAAAGGAGCGTACCAAAGTCCTGCTTTGTAACCTGCATCGTGAATGCTGGTTGTGATGCCCTGCATTTTACCCTCAAACTTTTTATTGGGATTCCAATCCCCAACTGCCATTTGATAACCATCGTCAATTTGAAAAATATCAATCGGTGTTTTATTTTCTTGAAAAGCAGCTAAGTTTTGTAAAATGATTTTTTCATCAATTTTTGTATAATAATGGTACCAACTTGTCCAACCCGACATCGGTTTTGCGGTGGGAGCATTTATTCCAGAAGCAGCAAAGTAATTTTCCCAAACTGTTTCCGATTCTCTTTTTTGATTAAAAAGATCAAAAGCAATAAATTCATTTTCAAGTAAAAGATTTTTACAATCCTTAGAAATGGTAACCGTCTGATTTGGGGTGTCAATGTCAAAAATGGTGAAGCCAGATTTTTCTGCAAGCGATCCCCAAAGTTCCATTTGATCGTCCTGTTTAAAGTAAGCGTAAGTATAACTGTGAAGCCTTCCTTTTTTATTTGGATAATTTTTGAAAAAGTAATCTCCATAATACGGCAACTTAAATTTCTTGTTAATGGCAAAAGTAGAGGTTCTTAAACCAAGCATTTTATCATCAACACCAAACTCCATACTTTCCGTCCAAGTTTGGTAGCCGTTAGAAAATATTTTTTCTTCAGGCAGGAACGGTTTCGCAAAATGAAGCGAAATATTTTGTAAAACCATCGGCTCTTTGGGCGTCAGAATCAATCTCAACCGATTATCTCTCTTTGTTAGCAAAAACGAAAAAAGCTCATGTTGATAGAAAGGCGTAGGCGCAATTTGCACCGTTTTAACCTGTTCTTTGTGTATATAGGCGATATTTATATTCTCCAGAATCATCAAATCAGTATTGGTGTGATGAAAATACGGGTTTCTTTTCAGAATACGAAATGTGGGGTTTAAATCCATACATTTCCACTCGCATTGGACCTATTTAGCACCGTCATTTCGCACTTGATGCGGAACTTACTGCTCCGTAGTTCACGCTTCCCTTGCTTTTTTTGGGTTGAGATGAGGTTGGTGACGCTAGTAGAGATTCAATTAATCTCCTGCAAACAGCAAAAGTAGGTTTTATTATGAATATGTTAAGTTATTACTAAATATTTAGTAATAACTTAACTTTTTGCTTACATTTGATGTTAATTAGAAAAATAGCTATAAATTTCTGTTATCATTATTAAAACAATAGATATCACTGACGATTATATTGAAGAAGGAGAATCAATAAAAGTTGCCAATTTGCTAAAGCTAGAGGTGAATGGGAAATGTCCATTTGATGAATTTTTGAATGTTAGTCCCAAAAAGGTAAATAAGAAGAAAAAAATAATAGAGGAACTAGATGCTTATTTAACTTTATTAATACATGGAGAAGACGTGTCGCCAAATAAGCTTCACCCTATTGGAAGTAATGAATATGAGATTCGAATTAAAAGAACGTGAATTTATTTCTTTTTTGATCATCCTTATAACAATATAATTGTACTTGGGCATTACAATAAAAAAGATGATGACCAACAAGAATATATAGATAGATTTAGAGATTTAAAAACTAAATTCTTAAAAATAAAGAGATATGAGTAAATTTAAGAATACACTAAAATCAAAGTACTATTGGATTGCAAAAGGACAGGGTAAAATTTTTGGCATGTTAAAAGAGCAAGTTATAAAAAGAGGTGATTCTGCGAAACTAGCGAAAAAGATTGGAAGTACTCCTGCTTATGTATCACAAATATTATCTGGAGACACAAAAATAAATCCTACTTGGAAAAAAATTGTTAAGTTTTGTTTAGCTCTTGATAAAGTTCCAGTCTTAGAAATAAAAGACATTGATGAATACTTAATTGAAGAAAAACTAAAGGCATCTTTTAGTAATTACTGCAAGTTGTTTGAAGAATCTTGTTCTAAACAAGAATCAGAAAGTATTAATGAATTAAATACTTCGGATCATCTTGAGTTAGATGATTTTGCGTTTTTAATACCAAATGAGAAGAATAAGAAAGCTAATTCTGAAACAATTTTAGAGTTGCAATATGATAATTATGAATTAATATGAAAGCAATTAAGTTTAATCTGGAAAATATTAAATTATTAAGAAGTGAAGTTAGAGATCATCCAAAAGTTTATGAGCAGGATTTCAATCTTGAACAAATTCAAATAGACACTGAAACAAAATTTAATTATTATGATGATTATATTCAAAACTTCTTACACTTCAAATTTGAACTTAACGATCAGAAAAAAACAATCGTTTTAGGTCATTTTGATATAATATTTACATTTGAAGTTAATGACTTGAAAACGATTATAAATAAGTCTGATACAAAAGAAATACTTCTTTTGAATATACTTTCGATTGCGTATTCTACATCAAGAGGAATATTATTTAGTGAAACTAAAGGGTTTGCACTAAATGAGGTTTATCTAAATTTAATTGCACCAAATAAATTATGTGAATCTTTTTTAAGAGAATAATGAGATGCAAATAGAAATGTAAAGTTCTTATTTACTTATTTACTGTATTTGTTTTTTGCATAGATAACAAGTCGATCTAAACAAAATATTTAACCAACACAAAACCAACCAAAATGAGCACTTTTAATGACATTAAAGAATTGGTATCAGCTCTAAAAAGAGAAGAAAAACTGATTTCTGAAATGTTTTCTAAAAGAAAAATGCTCAATTACAAGTTTAGCTATGCTTTGGATTTAGTAGATGGTGATGAAGATCGAATTAATTTCCTTTTACAAAGAGGTGTTATTAGAGGAAATGATGGTTTTTTAGAATTTGACGACCAATTCCTTGAATTTTTTGAACAGGTGCTTGATGTTAATGAAGAAATTAATCTTTCATATATTAATGAAAATATTAAAAGCATAAAGGAAAATATTAATTATTATTTTAATGAAAACAATGAAAATAGAAAATATGCTTACCTGAAATTTATAAAAAAGACGTTCCGAAAAATGGGAGTTGTCACAATGAGAAGTGTGGTGGATTTAAGACGTAATATTGAAAATACATTTAAGAACGAGCCAAATTATAAAAATAAGCAATTAAAACTTGAAAATTTTGATAGAAAAAGAACCATTGTAACCAACTTAATTAGGCAAACTTTCATTTTGATAAATGAAGAAGAATTGACTTTTTTTACAAGGGCTACAGATGAAGAATTGAATAGGATAATTGTAAACCTTAAATATGATTTAAGTGAATGTTCGCATAATCTCATTGAAATTGAAAAGCAAATAATTGACTATTTAAATCAAATTAAACATCAAGGAAAATTTTTAGAAAAATTACGAAAATTAAAATACTTAAAAGATCATTTTCTTATTGTAGGAGAAACTGACATTAAACATATACTTGCTAGTAAAAATGACGTAATTTTTGAAGTCAGAATACTTGAGCCTTTAAAGCTATCCATAGATTATTTACGAAATGATGAAAATGCTTTTTTGTGTATTCAAAAAAATGCTAAAAAGCATCTCAATAAACTTAACTTCAAACCAATATTAGCAGACAGTATTTCTGATGAGCTTTTGGAAAATGATATTGAGGAAGAAATAATGATAGACTTAGAAAAAGTGAAAAACGAGTTTATGCCAACAAGCGATAATTTATTTAACTTTATTATTAATTACGATTTCTTAAAAGAAGTGGACTTTAGTGATAGGGTTACTATCTACTGTCAAATGGTTTCACAATACGAATTGGAATTAAAAATTGAAGATAAATTTGAAACAAATAATGGTATAGAATACGCGTTGGTTTATCCAAAATAAAGCTAAGTACACTGTAAATTAAATAAATGTGCTTTTTGAGCTTTGTATTTTTGAACTATACAAAGAACGCACGGAAACTGATAGCAGGGCTACCAAGTTGAGTACGAGATGCAGTATAGTACAAAAAGACATGT
>Ga0209187_1001018_pt1 | contig 37010 bp, 31 predicted proteins | sample BantaG_FD_187430 | JGI IMG/M metagenome (GOLD analysis project Ga0209187, IMG submission 187430) | Marine algal microbial communities from Bantry Bay, Ireland - BantryBay_4 metaG (SPAdes) (version 2) | ecosystem: Host-associated > Algae > Red algae > Unclassified | place: Bantry Bay, Ireland...
TTAGACCGAAGACGGGAGACCGAAGACCGAAGTTTCCTTATAACGTAAAACGACTGCGGGCCTGCGCTAGCGGGAAACTTCGGTCTTCGGTCTTCCGTCTTAAAGCAGATCCTGCTGAACTGTTACTAAATGTGTAAATATTCAGTACTACGTACTTGTAAAAGTTTGCTAAAAAAACAAACTTTTAGAAACATAGGAGATCAAATTTTACCCTATTTTGATTTTCATTTTCATTTTGATTTTCATTTTCATTTTCATTCTGATTTTCATTCTGATTTTCATTTTGATTTTCATTTGCTGACGGATGTTGGTTCTCGTTTAAGGATGAGCTCTAGTAGATGCCCCTCTCTATACAGAAGATAAATCGTATCATTAAACGCTCGTTTTCTCAGGCGTACCAACATCCTTTACGGCGCAAAGCGCTCGCAAACAACATCTAACATCACTACTTGTCAGTAGCAAAAGCATATAAAACCATGGCACCAAAATTTTTTAAAACTCCTGAAGCCCTCCGAAAATGGTTTGAGAAAAACCACGAGAAGCTAAGCGAACAATGGGTCGGTTACTATAAGAAAAAGACAAAAAAAGCGAGTATCACTTGGGATGAGTCAGTGGAAGAAGCGCTTTGTGTTGGTTGGATTGATGGTTTGAGAAAGTCTATTGATGAGGAAGCGTATATGATTCGTTTTACGCCAAGAAGGCCAAATAGCATTTGGAGTTTTAAGAACTTGAAGTCGATTGAACGTTTGACGAAAGAGAAACGAATGAAGCCGGCAGGAATAGCTATTTTTGAAAAACGCAAAGCGGACAAAACGGGTATTTATTCTTTTGAGCAAAATGAAGTTGTGACCTTCCCAAAAGCGTATGAATCGATTTTTAAAAAGCATAAAAAAGCCTGGACATTTTATACCGGGCAAGCACCTTCTTATCAAAAGACTGCTGTTCACTGGGTAATGAGCGCTAAGCAGGAAAAGACGCGGGATAAGCGATTGAACGATTTAATAGAAGCCTCTAAAGGCGGTTTGCGAGCGAAACCTTTTCGGAGGCCTTAGTAATGGAAACTTTGCTTAAATAAAACAATTATGAATACACCTTTAGTAAACGTTGATTGGTTGCAAGAAAATTTGAAAGACCCGGATTTGATTATTTTAGACGGAAGTCCTGTCTCGAATAAAGCGAATATGAAAGTTAAACATCCGGGAATTCGTATTATTGGTGCACGTACTTTTGATATAAAAAATAAATTTTCTGATAAGGAAAGTAACTTACCGAATATGATGCCATCTCAGGGAGCATTTACCAAAGCCTGTCAAACACTTGGGATTAATGCAAATAGTAAAATTGTGGTTTATGATAATCTGGAAATATACTCCAGCCCCAGAGTCTGGTGGATGTTTAAGACGATGGGGCATGAAAATGTAGCCGTGTTGGATGGTGGTTTGAATGACTGGATGGCAAAGGATGGTGCTACAGAAGCCATTGGTGACCAGACATTTCTTCCAGGTAATTTCATTGCAAAATACGATGCCGATAAAATTAAAAATGCAACGCAATTACTTGAAAACATTGATACGAAAAAGTTGCTAGTAGTTGATGCGAGATCGGCAGGACGCTTTAAAGCAGAAGAGCCGGAGCCGCGTAAAAATTTACGAGGTGGACATATTCCGGGCTCCTGCAATCTTCCACATTCGAAGTTGCGAAGAGACGGAAAGCTTTTACCTAAGGAAGAGTTAAAGGTTATTTTTGATGCGATGGATTTGGGCAACAAGCCGCTGGTTTTTAGCTGTGGATCCGGGATGACGGCTTGTGTTACTTTGTTGGCGGGGAGTTTGGTGCTGGAGAATGAGCTGGCGTTGTATGATGGGTCTTGGAGTGAGTGGGGTGCTGGGGATGGGGCTTGGCCTATTGCTTGAAATTGGGCTTCTTGAGGGATTCCCGTTCAGGGAATTGTTGTGTTGAGCGCTTGGACGTTTGGTAGCATAGGGCGAATGCCCTATGCTAGGAGATGTATCCCTTTCAGGGAAACTCCGTTGAGTTGATTCCCTGAAAAGAATACATCAATGGCGAAGGGCATTCGCCCTTCGCCCACGCTAAAGGGAATCTCTATTTCGCGATTCTCGAACTAGTGCTTAACAAAAAGCTGAGTATACGAATCCTTTCCATTCATCACTTTTACAAAATAAGTCCCAACAGGTAAATGCTTCACTCCCAAGGCAACATGATCAGTTTCCGCTTTTTGCGAAAGCATATGTGCGCCTTGCATGTTGTACACAGAGCAGGTCGAATTCGGATCAATGTTTATGATGTTTAGAATATCTGTAGTTGGATTTGGGAATGCTTCTAACTTGGTGTTTGCAAATGTTTCGCTTGTTGCAACGATTCCATCGCTAGTGATCGCATTGTCAATACAAAATAAGGCTGGGGTGTTCATGCCGTAGGTGCCTACGTCAGTGGAACTTAGGGTAAAAACAAGGCTGTCTGCTTCTCCCAATACGGTGAGATCTACGTAGGTCCATTCGTCAACGATATAATCCTGAGTGTTGTCTGCGAAGCGAAAGTCGGCCAGGTAGAAGTTGACACTATCGGCGTGTAGGGTTCCGTTTTTAATTTTTTTGATAGTGAGTAAAAAGTAATCCGGATCGTCGCCGGTAGCTCCACCAAACATTTTAGCGAAGGAGTCACCGTCTTGCATACTCAGATAGGCGTAGGTACTGTTGGTAATGAAGAAACCGTTTACGGTTTCGCAAGCAGCTTCGTTTTCTAAAGCGATGTAGCTTGCTCCTGCCACGAAAGTGGTGGCATAGGTGTCGGAAGCTTCTGCGCCACCCCCAGTTATTGCGCTATAGAGATTGCCAAAACCTGGTGTGGTGGTATCGGTGGTATTTGAGATGGACCAGCCTGTCCACGACTGGTAGGTGCTGTTGTAGTCATTTGGGAAGTACATGTTTCCGCTGGTGAAGCCGCCGGAGCCATCACTTCCGTTTAGGAAAGATTCGGGGTCTAGTCCGAAGTTTTCGAAGGTGGTGGTGGTTTGGGCATTTGTTGTTAGGGTGTAGAAGATTACTATTGATAGTATGATGTATTTTTTCATGATTGTTTTTTTACTTGGAGCGGTGCTCCAAGTTGTGATGGAAGAGCCTTGCAGGCTGTTTGTTGTGTTTGTTGTGTTTGTCGTGTGTGTCGTGTTTGCATGGTGTTGCCCTACGTTAATGGTGTATCTCTTTCAGGGAAACTCTCTTGTGTTGATTTCCTGAAAAGGATAGATCAATCGCATAGAGCGAATGTCCTATACGATTAAATTTTTAGTCGAATGCCTAACTTAAAGTTAGTACCGGGCATGGGGCGGCGTTCAATGATTACATAATTTTCATTCCAGAGGTTGTTTATAGTGAGATAAAAAGATTTTTTTGATTGTTTTTTAGTGTTGTAAATAAGGGTAATATTTCCTGTTTGATAGTTGGGGATGTTGTCGTTTACGCCACGTGAGTTGCTGAAAAAGTGGTGGCGATATGTTGCGCTTAAGTTGCTCCAATGCAGTTGAAGTTTTGTGGATGCCTGATGAATTGGGATGTAAAGCAACTGAGTACCCTTTTCGATTTGGGGGGTTGCTAAACTTGTTTGATGGGTGGATCGGATGTAGTTGTAGCTTGCACCAAAGCTTAGTTGCACTTTTGAAAGTTGCGTGCTATATGCGATTTTGGGCTCCAGCCCCCTACTCCACACTTCTGAAATATTGCTGGCAGACCAGAATGACTTTCCAGTAGTTGGTGTCCAGCGTATCCAGTTGTTGATGTTGCGATTGAATGCGGTGATACTTGTTATGAAATTACGGTTTGCATTTTTGTGATTAAAGGAGATACTGGCCTCCTGACTCCAGCCTGACTCCGGGAGCAAATCCTCGTTGCCTCCGGGGCTCCAGTAACGATCATTGAAGGTGGGGAGGCGGAAGTTTTTGCTGGCTTTTATTTTTAAATTTAGCTGGTGGCTAATGCTGTAATCGACGGCTAATTCCGGAACTGGCTTAGTCAATAATCCAGGTCTGAAGTTCTCACGGAGACTTGTTTTTACCATTAGATTTTTGAAGTTGAACTGGAAGGAAGTGAAAGCTGCTGCGTTGTGCTCGGAAGCAGTTGCGTCATAACCTTCGGTCCATACTTTTGTAAAAATGTCATTTATACCAATATAAAAAAGGTGCTTGCTTTTGATGGTCCATTGCGCACCTAATTCGCCATTGTAATTGATGAATCGACTTAGTGAAGCCAAATTAATTTGATCGTCATAGAAATCTAAGTGCTCGTCGGCAAATCCCAGTTTTGCGTTAAGCGAATAGTTGTTTTTTAGTGTTTTTGCCTGGAGCAAAATTCGGGTGGTTCGGTCATTCTGGTACGCCTCACTTTTGTTTTGAACATTGGTGGGCGGGATTTCGCGAGCAGAGCGTTGTCGCCAAAAATGGAGTGTTATTTCATTGTTGTAATTTGGTCGCCAATAGAAATCCTGTTGAATGTTTTGCTGCGAAACTTCGGCATTCGTCTGTTGCCGTTTCGGGAAACCGGGAGCAATCGGATAAAAGAAATTATTGTCGGTTTGTAAATTGGAAAACTTACTAACAGATTGGAATTTGGAATTACCCTGACTCCATTTTATCTGCTGATCAAAATGATCAAATGATCCCACACTTGCAGAAATGTCAGCTGCTAATTTTGAACGATAGTCCGGTCGGTTGTTCAAAGCAATTACGCCGCCTATCGCCCCAGAACCATACATAGTAGCGTTGCCGCCTTTTTGCAAAACAACTTCCTCTACCGCATGAGACGGCAGCAAAGAAAGGTCCAGTAAACCAAGCATCGGACTTTGAATCGGCATACCATTCCACAATACTAGTGTGTGCCCCGCAGAGCCGCCACGGATCGACGAAGTAGCCAGCGAGCCAGCTCCATAGCTTTTGATAAATAGCTCGCCATCAGCAGCAAGTAGTTCTGCCAGATTGTTGGTGGCAGAATTGTTGAGTGAGCTCCTGTCCCATTTTTTAGCGACAGCTCCTACCCCATTATCTTTGATATTTTTGGCCGTAATTTCTACTGTTTCAATAGTGTGCAAGGTATCGGTTTGCCCCAATAGTAACGTCGATGTAAGCAAGCTACACATTAAAAAGAAAGCATGAAAAAAGAACAATTTCATCTGCTGTACAAATTAGTTTATACTCTTGGAACAGCAGAAAGAGATAGGTAGGTAGGCGTATGCCGAAGAGCCATTGAAACAACTACTCTAAAGCAAGGTCAAATGGAGTCGAAGCCATTTGACAAATGGAAACCTATCGCCGACTTTTGCACCGAAAGTCTGTTTGTTTCCTAATGGAAACAGTAACGAAAATATAAATGGCAGGTCTTCTGGCTCATTCCACTTTTCAATGCCTTCCCGTCGTGACTTCTTCAAGTGCCGGACAGTGGCTCGGGTTTGAAAAGTTTGGTTTAGAATTTACAGCAGCGGAGACTGCTCCGGATTTTCACCGGATTCCCTTTTAAGGTGTTCGTATTTAGCGAGCACCACCGAAATATGGGGCAAAGGTAGTGAATTGGAATGTGAATGTCCGTTGGAATTAGAATGTTTTTGGAAAAGTTGTAGTTTAGCTGCTGCGTAGTGAGCCTGCTACGCTGAGGGACCGGCATTGGCTTTGCTTCGACTGAGGGATCGCTTGTGCTGTGGGACTTCCTTTGATCGTGGGCTCCGAAATACAGGTTACTAGTTTATGCTTTAAGCAACTTTATAAACCGCAAAACCTTTTTTTACTACCGAATTCAATCATTCATGTGGGCACGCAACTCTGGCTTCAGCTTTTGTGATTTTTGAAGATCCTGTGACGGGCTCTTCGCATTGTACTTTGATTCCTTTTTGGGCTGATCGATTGAACAAAACGAAGCTGTGGGCATTGCAGATTTCTGATAGAGTTGGTGAATTGTTATGCAAATTGAATGGAGATCGGGTTGAGATGAGCGGTAAGGCGGTGAAGTATTTGGAAGGTTTTATGGAGGTGTAGTGAAGTGGTCTAAAAAAATATCTATTGAAATGACAATTACTTGTAAAGAATTTACCCTGAAAATTATTTCCGAAAAGGAATATGAATCTTTGTTTTATCTGATAGAGAAAAACAGGAACAGACTGCTGCGCTATTTTCCTAACACACTTGCCGAAACTAAGGAGTTGAACCAAACCAAACAGTTTTTGAAAAATGCTACAGAACAACACGAGGCAGAAAAACTTTATCCTTTTGGGATTTATGTTTCAGGTACTTTAGTCGGTTGGATTTCAGTGAAAAACCTGGAATGGGCGATTCCAAAATGTGAATTTGGATATTACATAGATCAGGCGCAAAAAGGAAAAGGAATAATGACAAAAGTTGTCCATAAAATGCTTACCTTTTGCTTTGAAGTATTAAAAATAGAAAAGGTGTTTTTGAGAATCGGCAGTGACAATTTAGGTAGCCTGAGAATAGCCGTAAAAACCGGATTTAAGAAAGAAGGCGTTTTGCGAAAAGAATTCAGAATTGATACCAACGAATTAATCGACGTAGAATACTTTGGTAAATTAAAAAATGAGCAATGAAGGTTCAGTTTAAAGTTGAGAAAAATATTGAAGCGCTTGTTAAATTAAGCGAAACGGTGCACAGTATCCATCACGTCTTGCGGCCTGATGTCTTTGATCCCTACGATGAAGAAAAATTTAGGGTTTGGTTCACCGACTTTTTGGAACGTAGAAAAGGCTTTTGTGTTTTTGTGAAACTCGAAGAAAAATATATTGGTTATGCCTTAATAAAACACAAGAAACCGCAAGTAAGCAATCCGTTTAATAATCCGGATTTTCAAACTTTGTATATTGATCAGATTAGTTTCGACCCCGCCTATCAAAACATGGGAATGGGCAAAGAATTGATTGAGTTTATAAAGGGAATGGCGCTGAGGAAAGGTGTTCATAAGGTTCAGTTGGAGGTTTGGAATCAGAATGAAAAAGCGGTGAGTTTTTTTAAGAAGAATGGCTTTGAGACTATACGGGAGGTGTTGGAGGTTAGGCTTTAGAATGGGAATGGGAATGGGAATGGGAATGGGAATTGGAATGCTCTTCTAACGCGGATCGCTGCGCGATCTGGATGGGCTGGATGGGACAGTAGAGTAGAGGAGTAGAGAGCAGGGTTTCAACTTTAACAGACTACGTAAAGACCTCTAAAGCTTAGATATAGGAGGTGATAGCGACTAAAGATGAAACCCTGCTCTCTACCCTACTGTTCCATCAAAAAAATCGCTACAGCGATCCGAGTCAAAGGGAAAATTCGAATTCTTCAACTCGCCTCCCCATCCCGAAAAGTAGTGCGCTCCGGATCATATCCTTCCGGAAATCTAGCCTTCAGTTTATCAATATTTTGCTGCATCACTTCTTCCAGCGTGAACCCAAATTCAGTACAAAGCGCTGAGAGGTACCACATCACATCACCGAGTTCTTTCTTTAGTTTCGGTTGGTCAATTCCCTGTTGATGGTAGATGCCTTTTTTGATGAGGTCTGCTACTTCACCAGCTTCGCCGGTCAAACCAATGGCCCACCAAGAAGCCATGACCTGATGTGGTGTGATTTCAAAATCTGGTTTAGGGACAATAGTCCGGCTGGCTAATTTTTGATAGTCGTTTGCTTTCATGCGGCTAATATAATGGTCTTTCCGATAGGTGTGGCACTTTTTTATTTGGATTTTAAAGGTTATCTTGATTTTGGAAATTGAAAAATCGAATTTTAAACTTGCTTGCACCAAGGTGCGTGTAATAAATAAAATCAAAATCATGAAACTAGGAGCTTTCTCAGTTAGTCTCAGCGTAAAGGACCTAAGCACTTCCAAACAATTTTACGAAAACCTGGGTTTTCAGGTATTTGCGGGTGAGGCCGAAAAAAATTATTTGATTATGAAAAATGAGGATACGCTCATTGGTTTATTTCAGGGAATGTTTCCCAACAATATTTTGACATTCAATCCGGGTTGGGATCAGGGTGCTGGGAATCTGGATGAGTTTGATGATGTAAGAACTATTCACAAAACCTTAAAGGAAAAAGGCGTGGAGGTTGACGGAGGGTTAGATGAGCCTAGTGCTGGTCCTGCAAGTTTTACCTTAACTGATCCGGATGGGAATGTTATTTTGATTGATCAGCATCGGTAGTTTTTAGGTTTATAAAAAATAAACAACCATAAATGAGACTACTCGTCATTTGGCTACTACTCCTTCTTAGCCAAGCCATATCTTTTGCTCAGGAGCATCCGAGCATAAACAGAATTGAAACACATTTAAATAAACTAAGCAAAGACAAAAACTTTAGTTTAGCCATCTCAAAGGAAAATTCCATTATCCTTGAAAAAGCGTTTGGCTATGCAAACAGAGAGCATCAAGTTTTAAATACAAAAGACAGCCGCTTTAATATCGCCTCCATTGGCAAAATGTTTACCGCGGTTTCCATACTGCAATTGGTGGAGCAAAATGTCGTCGAGTTGGACAAAATAATAATAGTTCTCCATGCATTATGAGGATGATGGGCTAATGGAAGCGTTTGATTTAAGGAATGTCCCGGCCCGACCTTAATCCTTGAATCGTGCGTACATCGTGTACTAAGCCTAGTAGGATTTCCTGCCGAAGGCATGGCAAAAAGTGCCGCAGGTTAGGTGCAGCGCACCGGCTCCGTTTGTAAAAAAACGGTAGCCTCTTTATAAAAGGTGCAGCGCACCGGCTCCGTCATCCTGGGTTATGCGCCCGTTGAGTATAAATATTTGTAGCATTTACCAAACGGTGCCGGTGCGCTGCACCTCGAAAAGGCTTTATGCATTAACTATTACAAACGGTGTCGGTGCGCTGCACCTAAGTACATCGTGTACTAAATTCATTTACATTTTTGAATGCTTCTTTTTTGCGATTACTTCGCCAATTTTTCTTCAAATAGCTAAGGCTATTCTCAAAAAAATTGATTACCATAAAAAAAACAATTGAATCATGAAATTCAATACATCAATTCCGCCATCACTAAAGCCCTATTATGAGGCTGAGTTGTCAAAATACAAGGTGGAAAACACAAAAGGAAATTTAGAAAAGGCCTGGACTCATCTCGAGCGAGCACATATCCTTGGGCAGAAATATCCTTACGCACATACGTATGTGCATTGGAAAATGCTCCAGTTTGGTTTTAAAATTAAAAGTGGGAAAGAAGTATTGGGGCAAATACCCAGATTGTTTTTTGGAGGGGTGAAGTCTTTTGTTGGTAAAATTCCGGTTGGGAATCCGGGAGGTGCTGATGTGCCTCCATTGAAGCCATTTCCGATTGATGAGGAATTGAGGGCGATTTTTTTAGCGGCGGGTTGTTGCCTACGATAGCAGGCATTTGAATTTGCACTTGACGCTTGAACTTGTACTTTTTAAAATTCAAGTGCACGTATCAGGCGCAAGTTCAAATCCCCTTGGTTCGCAGAATTCCCCTGGTCAAGGAGGGCTGAACAGTTGCCTCGATTTGTTTTGGCGATCCTTTTTCTTAATGGGCTGTAAAGCGCAGTTGGGAAAAATGAAACGAGAAAGCCCGAACTCGCGTTAGCAAGCTCGGGCTTATCTCTTATTATCTCAGCTCGGCCATCACTGGCCGTTCCGGCGAAGTGCTTACCGATCTTTAAGGCACCTGACTATTTCAAATCAAAGCGATCTAAATTCATCACTTTATTCCAAGCCGCAACAAAATCATTCACAAAGCGCTTCTTAGAATCAGAGCAAGCATACACTTCCGCAATGGCGCGTAGCTCTGAGTTAGAACCAAAGATCAGGTCGATGCGAGTACCCGTCCACTTCAAATCACCAGTGGAGCGGTCGCGGCCTTCAAATAAATGATCGCTCTTGGAAGTAGCACTCCAAGTGGTTGACATGTCCAAGAGATTCACGAAGAAGTCATTGCTTAATGTTTCGGACTTATCAGTGAATACACCGTGCGTGGAATGGCCAAAGTTGGTATCCAGTACGCGCAGGCCGCCGATTAAGACGGTCATCTCCGGAGCAGTCAGTGTCATCAGTTGAGCGCGGTCAACGAGTAGCTCTTCTGCTGAGGTTTTGAATGTACCTTTAATGTAATTTCGGAAACCGTCTGCAACTGGTTCCAATATAGCGAAGGATTCGATGTCCGTTTTAGCTTGAGTGGCATCGGTTCTTCCCGGAGAGAAAGGTACGTCGACTTTTTGACCAGCATTCTTAGCAGCCTCTTCCACTGCAGCACATCCACCGAGAACGATGGTGTCCGCAAGAGAAACTTTTTTGTCACCGGTCAGTGATTTGTTGAACGTATTCTTAATGCTCTTTAATTTCTTGAGTACTTTATTCAACTGTCCGGGATGATTGACTTCCCAGTTCTTCTGTGGTGCCAGGGCGATACGTGCACCATTTGCTCCACCTCGCTTGTCTGATCCACGGAAAGTAGCAGCAGATGCCCAGGCAGTAGAGACCAGTTCAGAAATTGACAATCCGGATGCAAGAATCATTTTCTTTAGCTTCTTGCTGTCTGACTTATTGATTAGTTTGTGCTTAACCGCAGGAATAGGATCTTGCCAGAGCAAATCTTGCTTTGGTACTTCCGGCCCGAGGTAACGGGATTTAGGTCCCATGTCACGGTGTGTCAGTTTAAACCATGCTTTTGCAAATGCGTCTGCCAGCTGCTTAGGGTTTTTGTGAAAACGCTTTGATATTTTGGCGTAAGCCGGATCCATACGCAAGGCTAAGTCTGTGGTTAACATAACAGGCACGTGGCTCTTTGAAGGGTCATGTGCATCAGGAACCGTACCTTTTCCTTTTCCACCTTTTGGAATCCATTGGTGCGCACCAGCCGGGCTTTTTGACAATACCCATTCGTAACCAAACAGGTTTTCGAAATAGTTGTTGCTCCATTTTGTTGGGGTGGTTGTCCAGGCGCCTTCCAGTCCACTGGAAATCGTGTCGCCTGCGTTACCCGTGCCGAAAGTGTTTTTCCAGCCGAAGCCTAGTTCTGCGATAGTTGCTGCAGCTGGTTCTGGGGCAACATATTTTACCGGATCAGCGGCTCCGTGTGTTTTACCAAAGGTATGACCACCTGCGATTAAAGCAACGGTTTCTTCGTCGTTCATCGCCATGCGACCAAAGGTTTCGCGAATGTCTCTAGCTGAAGCTATAGGATCAGGTTTTCCATTCGGTCCTTCCGGATTTACATAAATTAGTCCCATCTGTACAGCAGCCAGCGGGTTCTCCAATTCGCGGTCACCAGAGTAACGCTTATCGTCGAGCCACTCCTGTTCTGCCCCCCAGTAAACATCCTCTTCCGGTTCCCAGATATCTTCGCGTCCACCTGCAAATCCATAGGTCTTCAATCCCATAGATTCCAGCGCTACGTTACCAGTAAGAATCATAAGATCAGACCATGAAATCTTCTTTCCATATTTTTGTTTGATTGGCCAGATCAATAGTCTTGCCTTGTCCAGGTTGACGTTGTCAGGCCAGCTATTAAGTGGCGCAAATCGTTGCGAGCCACTTCCTGCTCCTCCGCGGCCGTCTGCGATACGGTAGGTACCTGCGGAGTGCCAGGCCATGCGAATAAAGAAGGGGCCATAGTGTCCGTAATCTGCTGGCCACCAGTCCTGTGAGTTGGTCATCAGGTCATGAAGATCCTTTTTGACAGCTTTGAGATTCAGTGATTTAAATTCTTTTGCATAGTTGAAATCTTTATCCATTGGGTTAGAGAGATCGGAATGCTGACGAAGAATATTTAACTTTAGTTGGTTTGGCCACCAGTCGCGGTTGCTCGTTCCTCCGCCTGCGCTTTTCTTGAGTGCTCCGCTCATGAAAGGACATTGAGCTTCGCGGTTGGTGTTGTAGCTTGAGGCCTTTTTATTTTTTTCCATAATTGTTAGTTATAAATGTGCTTTTAGTGTCTTGAAAAGTTTGTGCTTTTAGTGTCTTGAAAAGTTTGTGATTTTAGTGTCTTGAAAAGTTTGTGCTTTTAGTATCTTGAAAAGCATTGCGATCCCAGGCCTTTGATCGCTTGTTTTCTGATTCGTGCAATATAGGAGGAATGAGCTTGAAAATTTAGTAAATGAGAGATTTACATTATTGATAATTTCTATGGGATTATTGATGAGGTCGATGTAAGCGGATTTATATATTATTGATTCTTCTAAATTTTATGGTTCTCTGACAAATCCGGTGGTAACCATCATCACAAATCACCAAAGCTCCAAAAAATCATTCTTCCGACGTCTCGAAAGTGGAATCGTAGAATCATCCATCATCGTAATTGTACCTTCCCGATGAAAACGTTTGACATGCTTTAAATTGATCAAATGAGCGCGATGAGCAGCGAAGAATCCATACGGTTCTAATAGTTTTATAAACGCTCCAAGGTTATTAGAAGACACCAGGGTTTTTTGATCCTGAATAACAATCTTCGTCACTCGCTGCAATGCTTCACACCTAATAATATTGCTCACTTCAATAAATTCCAAACCATCCATCGTGGCTATCCCGATCCGGCTGTCCAGGCTCTTAGGATTGTTCATATTCCGAAGCAGTTCCCGGTTTTGCTGGTTCTCCGTTTTTAAATTGATGTGATTGGTGGCATTGTGCACTGCATTGATCAGGTCTGCCGATTCTATTGGTTTGACCACATAACCTATCGCAGAAAATTGAAAAGCATCAATGGCATAGTTGTCAAAACCAGTAACAAATATTATTTCAAAATCCAGTGAGGGCAATCGCTTTAAAAGATCAAAGCCACTTTCCTTTGGCATCGCAATGTCCAGAAAAAGAAGTTGTGGTCTGAGTTCTGTGATTAGGGCATAGGCGTTGTCGGTAGTGCTGGCTGTTCCAATAATAGTTATGTCCGGGCAAAATTTCTGCACCAAATCTTGTAGTGATTTCAATGCTTTAGCTTCATCGTCAACTAGTACGGCGGTAATCATAGATTGTTGTTCGTTATTTGGGTTTCTTAATTGACCGCAAAAATAGGCATTTCTACTGAAATAACCGTTCATTACATGAATGATACCACTCATTACATGACCATTTTAGCAAGCATCATCCAGGCTTATATTTGTGGCTTAGTACACTGTAATTATAATTAGTACACTGTAATTATAAGTTTCGCCCGAATTTGAATCGATTATTTTGAAATTAATTGAGTTATAAATTTCGCGAATAGCCTTAGCTATTTAAGGAATTTCTAACGAAAAGTAATTTCAAAAGAAGCAGTCAAAACGGGCAGAATTTAGATGACAGTGTATTTAGTCCCATGGTTGTGTTTCACAACCGGGTCAACAAGAAAGCCCCCACCAATTCTTTATACACCCCAGCCTCAGATATTTAACCATTCGAAATGTCGATGACTTTACTTTAGGGTTAGAGATTTTGGTCGTTTGTCACCAAATATTTTAAACATTCTAAAGTAATCGATATGAAAAGAAGTTAAACATTAGAATAACTTCTACACAAGAAGTAAAATTCATTGCTTGCTGTATAAGTGCTAGGCCATAATTAATTTAAAGTTTAATCGCTCAGCCTTTTCAGCCTACTCTTCCTCGTTTTTTGGCTCCAGCCAGGGAGGATGAAGTCAAAAAACGAGTCGATTAGACTAAAAATTCTTGACCGATTAATGTAAAAATAATTATGTCCCAGCACTTAACTCCAATGACACCACATTTTTTTTAATAATAAACTATAAAGACATGAAAAAATTGATTTCTACACTAACTTTTCTTTTTCTATTTGCCGCCAGCCACTATGCTCAGGACAACAACTGCCTCGACTTAGATGGAATCGACGATAGAGTGCAAGTCAATGACTTTGTACTGAGTGATGATTTCACCATTAGCTTCTGGTTTAAATGCAAGGAGACTTCCAACGTTAATTTTGAAGAACGCATGCTGAGCTTCGGCCCGAGCACCCGACTTGAAATAGGAATTGACAGCGGCACCAATCAGCTCTGGATTTTTGATCAGGATGGAAGCGGAACGGAAACCTATGGGCCCGATTTAAGAGATGAAGCCTGGCACCACGTTGCCTTAGTGCGCTCTTCTGTAACCCGAACGGTTTATCTCGATGGTAATTTAATGGGGACCTTCAATGGTTCGGCAACTGGCAGTTACGACAACTTTTGCAGAATTGGTGCCTGGACCGGAGCTGTGGCTACCACAACTTTTTTTAATGGACAAATGGATGAAACAAGTATTTGGTCCGTAGCTAAATCCGCAGCCGAATTAGCAGAGATTATGTCTTGTCCAATATCAGATCCAAGTGATGAAGATGATTTGTTGGTTTACTGGACTTACGACCAGGGAACTGCAGGTGGAAATAACAGTGGTGAAACGACCCTTATTGATTATTCACTCAATGACATAGAAGGCACCCTTTTTAATTTCGATTTAGCTGGCAATAATTCCAACTGGATAGCTGCCGACAACGCTTCCTTATTTTATCTGGATGCAAGCCTCACTCAGGATGGTAATGACCTGATGGCCGACGCTGCCGGATTGAACTACCAATGGTTGGACTGCGATGATAACTTTGCTGCTATCAACAATGAAACGAACCAAACCTTTACGGCAATGGCGTCTGGAAGTTATGCGGTAGAAGTGAGCAACGAATCTTGTGCGGTGGTATCGGATTGTGAGGATGTTCTTTTTGTCCGTGTAGATAATCTTGAGGAGGAATCAGGCTGGAGCGTTTATCCGAATCCAGCAACAGCAGTTTTATTTATAGAAGCTGATTTTTTAACGGAAGTTAATATCTCAGTGACTGACGTATATGGAAAGTTGCTATTGCAAAAAACAGCTAATAGTCTGCTTACTGATATTGATCTTTCCGATTTTTTGGCAGGAACTTACTTTGTTCAGATTAGGGATAAAGAGAGGACTTTGGTTCGTAAGTTTGTTGTGGAGTAAGCGGGAAGTGAGCCAACGAAAAAGAACTATTCAGTGCCGCTAATCATAAGTTTGGGTTAGAGGTTGGATGTTCATCACGACCAGCTAAAGCTGGCGTGATGAACATCCAACATCCATCCTAATCTTATAAGTTGAGACACTGAATAATAACAATGAAACACCTTTAAAGCAACAGTCTTAAGATCACCTTTAGAAGCGGTCTAATATCAATCCAACAAAGGAATACGCAACACTACCCGAGTCCCTGCATTTTTCCCATCACCTCCTTTCAAATCAACAAATTCAATACGGACATCCAAACCATCTTTTTGCTGCAGTACTTCCAGTCGCTCCTCTACGATCTGCATACCTCTTGACTTGTGGCCCTTCGTAGATCGCGCAGCGATAGTAGCGGCAGCTTCCCGCCCAATTCCATCGTCTTCAATTGTACAAGTAATGGTCTCCTCCCCTTCTAATTGGAAATCTATTTTAAGCAATCCCTTGTTCTCTTTATGAAAAAGTCCGTGGCTAATCGAGTTCTCAACGAATGGCTGTAGTAGTAGTGTTGGGATCTTAATGGTGTAAACATTAAGATCTTTGTCTACCGTCAATTCAAAACTAAATTGTTTTTCAAAGCGCAACTGCTCCATTTCGATGTATAATGATAGTAATCTAATTTCATCATCGAGAGAAGCCATGTTGTTTTTGGATGATTCCAAAAACAGTCGCATTAATTTTGCAAACCGAGCCAGGTAATCCCCCGCTTCATCCGGTTGATTGTTTTGGATGTAATACCGAATAGAAGTTAGGGCATTGAATACAAAATGCGGGTTCATCTGAGCCTGTAATGCTTTTAGCTCCAGCTCTGCCATTTCTTTTGCGATACGTGTTTTTTCTGCTTCGTCTTTTTTTATGGCGTTGACACTACTTCTATAGATCAGCCAGATCAAGCCTGCTATGATGGCCAATACCAATGCCCTGAACCAGGCCCTTTCCCATACGGGTGATCTGATTTCAAAAACAAGCGGTTCTAACCATTCGCTTGCTCTGTTCTCGATATCTGTGGCTTGCAGATGAAAGGTGTATTTGCCCGGAGCTAAGCTAGCATAGCGGAGTGTTGTGTTTCTGGTCTCCTGCCATTCCGCATCTACACCCTTTAGTTGGTAGCGGTAGTCAATTGCTCGCAGGCTTTTGTATGACAGTGCCACAAAATCAATTTCAATCGATGATTGTTCGTGATCTAATACGTATTTATTGACTACTTTTTTTGACTTTCCGTTGATTCGGATATTTTGGATGCGGAGCTGAGGTCGGCTGTCGTCACCATATTTACCGGTCTTGTCAATTTTTGACAGCCCTTTACTAGTGCCGGCGTAAATGTATTTTTCATTTACAAAAATGGCGTTGATTTCGTTGGTGAGAATACCGTCGTTTGTGTTGTAGGTCCTAATCAATTCCTGTCGATCGTAATTGTCGGGATCTATTTTATATTGTTGGATTCCTTTGTCGGTTCCCGCCCAGAGAAAACCTTCTTTGTCAAAAAACAGATCGTTGGCAATGCTGTTTTTTGATTCTGGGATCCTATAAATGGAGTCGTTTTTAAATCCAAAAACACCATTCCGGTCAGTAGCCACCCAGAGAATATTGTATTTGTCTACCGTTAAGCTTTTTACATTTTTCCTGAAAAACTCATGGTCATTTTGCATGCCCTCTGCTTCATTCTTTTTGATTAGCCAAACGCCTCCACTTCCTGCAGCCCAAACTTCCTTGTTTTGCCCAAGAGCTAGCTCATCAATACCATTGAGTTGAAAGATGTTAGTCTCTAAAGCAGCAGGTTTAGAGAAATTGACATAGCCAACGTACTGTCCATTTGAAATCCAGAGCATGCTGTTTTTATCATCGTAGATACTGGCCTTTGTGTATTCGTTAAATTTTCTGTTATAAGTCTCGTCAGTTAAGGGGTATGTTTTATCTTTCATCAAATTAAAGTCCTTAAAACTTTTAGAAAGACTTTTATCAATAGGCTCAGCCATTGTAATTTCCACCTGTCCCAAATCAGACCCGGCGTATATTTTTCCATCAGCAGTCAGGCTTAAGCCCCTTAGATTAGCCCCGATTTCATTACTGGTAATCAATGTAATTAATTCTTGTTGATTCTGTAAAACGTACAAGCCTCCTTTGATTGTTCCAAAAAAAATTTGTCCGTTCTCATGGCCCAATATTCGGGTGATATTATTATCATTTTCAGAACGATAACTGGCGGTATTACGAGCATCCGCACTGATGAAATAAACACCGTCATCATTGGTCGTTATCCAATAATTCCCTTGTCGATCTTTAAATATCCTTCGGTAGTTGATACCTGAAACAGCAAATGTATCTATCACATTGAGATCTAAATCCACTTCTAAAAAACCAGGTGCAGGCATAAGCGTAACCTGAAAACTGCTGTCTAATAAATACCCTGGAATATAGTCAGGATTAACCGGGTAATCATAAATATCATCATAACGTAAGGATTTTCCAATTTCTTTATCATCGTCCCATTTTAATATTCCAGTTTTATCGTTGCCACAAATAAAAGTTAATTCATTCTTTATAATCCTGTACGAACCAGTGTAGCCAAGTAAGGTATTATAACATTTTTCTATCCAGTTATTAGAATTATCAATTGCTTTTTTTATTAGTAGCTTTCCATTATAATCATAACGAAAAAGAGAATCCACTCCAATGCATATAAAATTCTTTCTCGTATACAAGAAGATAAGAGGCTCACCTTCTGCTCGGGGAATTGAATATTTTATGTCTCCCAGACTTCCTGGCACATAAATAGCCGAATCATTTCGAATGTAAAAATTTTCACTGCTTTTTTTACTCCCCTCAAATGAAGATGAAGTTGGGAACCAAACAATTCCATCGCTTTCATTTAAGGAATTAATGTGGAACCGAATGTTCCCTGGGGTGGTAACTTCATGAATACTATCCTGATAAATGTATACCAATCGGTGATGTATGGCATGTACCCAAAGCCTTCCCTGACTATCTTCCGTAAGGCCCCATACGTCATAGTTCGGTAACTCCGTCTGGTAATTTTTAAAGGAATAGCCATCAAATTTAGATACGCCTTTTTCTGTGTAAAACCAGATGTAACCCTCCCGATCCTGCATAGCGCCGTATATGTAGTTGGAGGGCAGGCCGTCTTTGGTCGTATAGTGATGGTAGGTGTTGGCGGACTGACTTTGCAGATTTGTTCTTGTACCTAAAAGGAACAGAATGATAAAAAGGAAGAGGGTGCTTTTAGCGGCTGACATTAAGTCGGGAGTTCAGTGTTAATGAATGTTGGATTTGAGGAAAAGTAAATGCGTGCCAGTCCATCCCCCACCCTACTTGAAAAACAGGGTAAAACACCACTGGCACCACCTTGTTAAAGATGGTGCCAGTACCTGTCTACTCGTTTCGGTACATCCAACTAGGTTGATGGTTGTCTAACCGATCCTTACCCGTTTGTTTTTTAGGTTGAATGGTCGCTTTTAGTAGATCGATCAAGTTAGTTGATTTTTTATCTTTTTTATCTTTTTTCATCTTTTAACTATTTTATGAAGGTTTTAAAATTAATTTTCTTGCTTACGGAATGTTATATTTTTTAGCTCTTTACAAGCTCGTCTTTTTTTCTAAGTTTGAAAAACTCGATATAACTAGGAGGATTTTCTACGATACCTCTTTCTGAGACTAGCTTTATATCGATATTTCTTTCCTTTGCCTTGAAGGCGAAGTCATCTAAAATTTCAATGATATCATAATCTAAATATCTTGTTTTTCTAACATCCAGTTCTAAATATGAATTTTCAGGAAGTCTGTCTAACTCATTAAGTATTGCTCCCTTATTGAAAAAAGTAACCTCCTCTGCTAAGGTCATTTTTATTTTTCCATCTTTTTTACTCTCCCCTTCAATGTGAAGGAAGTGAGAGTTTTGGTAACTTTTTATTAGAATAACAACAACCCCTACCGCTAGCCCTAATGCTATACCATATAATAAATCAATAAAGACAATGCCTACAATGGTGACAACAAAAGGAACAAATTGCTTCCATCCCAGTTGATACATTGTCTTGAATAAAGCGGGTTTGGCTAATTTGTAACCAACAATGAAAAGCACTGCTGCTAAGACCGATAAAGGAATTTTATTTAGTAAAGTAGGAATCAAGATCACAGAAATCAACAATAGAAACCCATGAATGATTGCAGACATTTTGGTTCTACCTCCCGACTGTATGTTTGCTGAACTTCTCACAATTACCTGAGTTATTGGAAGTCCTCCAATCATTCCGGAAACAATGTTCCCGGCTCCTTGTGCCAGTAACTCTCTGTTCGTTGGCGTTACATTCTTGTGTGGATCTAATTTGTCGGTTGCTTCCACACACAACAATGTTTCAAGGCTGGCGACTAAGGCGATGGTAAAGGCGGTTACCCAAATAGCCGGGTTGGTAATTGCACCAAAATTTGGAAAACTAAATTGACCAAAAAAGGAATCTAAGTCATCAGGAACGGGTACACTTACCAGATGCTCTGCACTAATTCCGAATTTAGGATTTGATAGGGTTAAGACATAATATATAATGCCAACAACGACAGCTACCAAAGGTCCTTGAACCAACTGAAAGAATTTTCCTTTCTTGGATAAAACGTTACTCCACAGTAGTAAAATCGACATGGCAATAATGCCAATTATCGTGGAACCTATACTTATATTATTGAAAGTATCGAGTATACCTGATAGCGTATTACTCCCATCTACCTGAAAAAAGGCAAAATCTCCTTCCGGGTCCGAATCATAACCAAAGAAGTGAGGAATTTGTTTGAGAATAATAATAATTCCAATTCCAGTCAGCATTCCTTTTATGACAGAAGAAGGAAAATAATAACCAATGACACCAGCCCTTAATATTCCAAAAATCACTTGAATAATTCCTCCTAAAACAACGGCCAACAGGAAGTTCTCAAAACCTCCCAAAGTGCCTATCGCAGATAACACGATGGCAGCTAAACCAGCCGCCGGCCCGCTTACCCCTATATTGGACCCACTTAGTGCCCCTACGATAATACCTCCCACAATTCCTGCAATTAAACCAGAAAACAAGGGCGCGCCACTAGCCAGGGCAATTCCCAGGCACAAAGGTAGTGCTACGAAAAAGACCACTAAACTTGCCGGTATATCATTCTTCAAATACTGCAACTGATGCTTCATGTTTCCCAATTTTAGTGCAATGATAAGAAAAGTTAGTATTACTTACAAGTTTATTTGTATAACTTTTCACTCTAATAGTATATCATGCTAAACTATTAGTAGTAATTCCATATATTGTGATTCTATGTTTATACTTTCAGATATATCAATTCCCGAGGGATTGTCACTCAAAGCTCCTTTGGAGAGTAAATTGGGGAGGAGTATTCTTAGCCATAGCATTGTCTTATTTGACGAAATAGGATTTGAGGCTTTTACGTTCAAAAAGCTGGCAGTGAAAATGGGTTCCAACGAAACCTCCTTGTACCGATATTTTGAAAACAAACATTTTCTACTACTCTATCTTGTCGTTTGGTATTGGAACTGGGTGAGTTATCTTATTGATTATAATACCATGAATATTACGGACCCAAATAAGAAGCTGGATATAATCATTGATAATTTTGTACACGCCACCAAAGAAAACCCTTCCGTAGACTTTGTAAATGAGAAAATCCTGCATCGAATTATTATTAATGAATCTGCCAAATCTTATCATACTAAAAAAATTGATGAAGAGAACAAACAAGGCTTTTATCTTAGCTACAAGGCGCTCATTCAAAAAGTAGCAGATGTTATACTTGAAATAAATGACCAATTTCCTTATCCGCATTCTTTTGCCAGCAATCTTTTTGAGATGGCAAATAACGAAATATTCTTCGCAGAACACTTACCAAGGCTAACAGATATCACGGTTAAAGATGAAAATTATGAAGAGGTAAGTAAACTGTTGAAATTTTATGCCTCTAAAATGTTTACAAAATAAACAGGAACATGGCCCCGCCACTAAATCGCTCACAAAACCAAACGTGAGCCACTCCCTTCCGATGGCAATCAATGATTGGGAAAGATATAGAAGTTGTTTACCTTAGACTATTTTTCTGGAAAACATCGTCGATACGTGCATCCTTTACGGTTGCTCTTAGTCATCTCCGTACTGGTCATTATCGCTATGGGCTTTCAAGATTTTCAATCTTCCACCAATCACACTTATAATATCAAAGAACGAATTCTAAAAGATTATGAGCGTAAACAACTCTATGGAATGTCGAAAAACGCTACGGATAGCATCAACACTATTTTACCAGAACAGCAAACAAAAATCATAACAGATACTATTTTGACTGCCTTCAAAGATTCTTTACGGCGTTTATTTTCCGATTCCGGGGAAATCAGCTTTGTAGAACGCTCCTTGTCTTATCACTAATACCCAACCAAAACTTGTCCTCGATTCTTCAGGATAAATTCAGCATTCAGTGTATATTTGACACCATAAGCCATTAAATACACTGTGTATTAACGTTTCAAAACAACCAAGCAATGCTAGCCGTTCAAACCGACAATCTAAGTAAATATTACGGTCAGGCAATAGGAATAAAAAATGTCTCCATTGAAATTGAACAAGGAGAAATATTCGGCTTCATTGGCCCCAATGGCGCCGGAAAATCAACGACCATCAGGACACTCATGGGCTTACTCATTCCTACCTCTGGCTCCGCCAACATCTTTGGGCAAGAGGTCAGTAAATCCGGCCCGGACATTAGAAAAAACATGGGTTACCTGCCTTCAGAAGTCAACTATTACGATGAAATGTCCTCCAGAGCATTGCTGGAATACCACTGCAGGTTTTACGACATCAATGAATATTCAGAAATAGACCGACTAGCAAAGCTCTTTGACTTGGATCTGGAAAAACAAATAACCGACCTTTCATTTGGCAACAAAAAGAAATGTGGTATCATACAATCCATCATTCACCGACCCAGGCTATTAGTCATGGATGAACCCACCTCGGGACTTGACCCACTGATGCAAACTGTCTTTTTTGACCTCCTCAGCGATTTAAATAGGAACGGAACTACTATATTTTTCAGCTCCCATGTGTTGTCAGAAGTGCAAAACATTTGTCACCGTGCCGCCATCATCAAGGGCGGTGAAATCATAGCCACAGAAAACATCCAGTCGCTATTAAAAAAACAAATGAAAAAAGTAACTTTGATTTTCGTTCAAAAACCCAAACAATTAGAATACCCCAAAGGCATTCAAGACCAACGCTGGAAAGACAACAGGCTGACCTTTGAGTACCTTGGTCCTATTGACACTCTGACTCAGTGGCTCTCAAGTTTTAATCTCCACGATGTCATACTGGAAGAACCTGATTTGGAATCGATTTTTATGCATTACTATTAGCGGGTGGCGGGTTGGTATGCGGTTCGCAGCAATCGCGAGCAACTAGTAACCAACCACCAGTACGAACCGCGTGTAAACCGCAAACTTCCACGTTATGAACGCAAACCTATACTCAAAAGAACTCAAGCGGAACAGAAAGAACCTGCTAATATGGACCGCCATTGTCCTAGCATTTACAGTATTGGTATTGTCTATCTTTCCTTACATGAAAAATATGGGCGATGAGATGGCAGCGATGATGAGCCAATTGCCCGAAGGAATGATGAAAGCCATGGGCATTGATGCAGAAACGTTCAACAGTATACTGGGCATGTACAACACCTACTATGGAATATATATTATTGTTTTACTTTCCATCTACGCCTCCTCCACTGCTGCAACTATTATTTCTAAAGAAGAAAAAAATAAGACGGCTGAATTTCTGTTGACGAAGCCAATTTCCAGAAAAACTATTTTTAAGACAAAGCTTTTCGTTTTATTTACCTTAGCGCTTATTGCTTTTTTTGTGCAAACGCTTACGGCTATTGCTTTTATTATTGCGTTGGGCGATCAGGTCAACTGGTCGGTTTTCATCACGATGCACACGCATGGCTTTGTGTTAGTACTGTTTTTTTCTTGTATTGGACTCCTGCTTTCCATGTTGAATAAACCAAAGATGAATTTTATGGGAATGGTGGTTGGACTTGTATTTGGCTCGTATTTGCTGAGTACTATTGCAAAAGCGGCAGATGCACTTAGCTGGATTGGATACGTATCGCCTTTTCATTATTTGGATTTTTCAGTTTCTGATCCGGATTATGGAATTAACGTTGTAGCTGTTGGAATTATGCTTTTTGTGAGTGTGTTGTTGGTGATTGTTTCGTTTAGGGTTTATGAGGGGAAGGATATTAGTTCGTGATACGCGTTTAGTTTCTCTCGAATGGCTAAATACACCGTGTACTAAATAGCAGTGACTTAAACTATATTCCGATCTTTTACTAACTTCGGCAGGGAGGACTTCACAAGCTGGTCAGCAACTTAGTACACTGTACTGAGTCGTAATCGGCAAATAAATGTTATACGAAATAAGCTTGCTGGTCACGCCCCTCGCTCTTGGCCAGCCTGTCTGTCCTACCCAACATCATAAATAATATACAGAAAAAATTAAGTTAGAACATGGTAAATAGAAAAACAAAAAACTGGAAAGGATATTTTTTAGAATTCCTGCTGTTATTCCTTGCCGTATCTTTAGGATTTATGGCCGATAATTTTAGAGAGAAGGCCTCTGAAAGAACGAAGGAGAAAGAATACATTCAATCCATGATAGAGGATGTGGGAGAAGACAAGATAAACATTGAAGAGGTAATAAACGTCAATGGCAACCGAATTAAAAATCTTGATTCACTCCTAAACATATGCTTCCATTATAAACCTGTAGATAAAATAAAATTCAATCGATATTTTGTCCACATCATCACTCATCCGGAATTCATTGCTCCAACGGAACTGACGATGCAACAATTAAAAAATGCTGGTGGAATGAGACTCATTAAAAGCAAAAAAGCTATCAATGCAATCATTCGCTACGACACTCAGTTGAAAAAAATTGCTAATCAACAGAAATATTACGAAGCATACCAAAACAAGGCGATTGACTTAGGGACTAAAATCTTTAATCTTCAAAAGTTGGTTTTTGCTTTAAGGAAACCCAACAATAAACGCACATCAAAAGACTTTGAACTAATCACTGACGATGAAGTAATGCTGAAAGAGCTGGGCAACAGCGTGGCCATGTATAAGGGAATCATGGAGTATTACGTGATACTCTTGCAGGAGATGGAGGAGCAGGGAGAAGTTCTTACGGAAACTTTAAAGAAGGCGTATGATTTGCAATGAAACGCCTACCCACGTTTTAAATTTTTGAACTTCTTTAAGATTAAAATAAAAACCAGCAGACAACACTGGATTTAATTTGTATATTTATCGCTTTAATTGAAAAAAATTAACTAGTCAGCAGTATCTGCTTTAAGATGGAAGACTCCCCGCTAAGGCAGTCCCGCAGTCATTGTACGTTAGAAGGAAACTTCGGTCCCCGAGATTTCGGGGCAGGCTTTCGGTCTAACTAAATAGTTACCAAAAATTAAACATCTTCTACTAATAAAATTCAAAACATGTACTTTCAAGATGAGAACTCACCATCAAACGATGCGCCTCAACAAGTAGACATAGACACCGGGATGATATTCGAAAAGTTAGACAGCTGGGTGGATGGATTCATACGGTTGCTACCAAATATTGGTATTGCTTTAGTCCTAATTGCCATTTTTTATTTTTTAGGTAAATTTGTTGGTAGATTAGTCGAGAAAGGTGCCGAAAAAAGAGACCGGGCAAATCTGGGTTCCATGTTGGGAGGCTTTACAAAATCAGCTATCATCATTGCTGGAATAGTACTTGGTTTGACCGTAATAATTCCTAGTTTGAATCCCGGAGATTTGATAGCGGGGCTTGGCGTTTCATCTGTAGCGATTGGTTTTGCGTTTAAAGATATTTTGCAAAACTGGTTGGCAGGACTGTTAATATTGATTCGTCAACCCTTTGAAGTCAAAGATCAAATAGAAGTAGATGGTTACGAAGGAACGGTTGAAAAAATCGAAACGAGAGCAACCATCATCCAAACCTATGCTGGGGAGCGAATCGTGATTCCTAACAATCAAATTTATACCAATCCTGTAAAAGTAAAAACAGCACACGATATAAGTCGGTCTCAATATGACATTGGAATTGGGTATGGCGATGATATGGAAGAAGCGGTAGAGATTTTGAAAAAAGCAGTTTCGGAAGTAAAAGGCATCAATCAGGAAAAAGGAGTAGAAGTTTTGCCTTGGGACCTGGCCGCAAGTTGGGTCACGCTGAGGGTGCGCTGGTGGACAGAAAGCCGACGATCTGATGTGGTCAAAGTAATGGTCGAAGTAATTCTTGCCATCAAAAAGTCATTAGACGAAGCCAACATAGATATGCCTTACGAAACCAGGGTTCAACTCATGCACGACCAAACGGAGGCGGCAGATGGCGATCGTACCAAACAAAGAGAAGGCTGGCCGGCAAGTGAAGAGGAAGCTGCTTCAACTCCTCTTTGGAAGGCAAAAATGAACAAAGAGCAGTCTTCGGATAAAAAAGATAGTGATTCAAGGAACCAGTAACATGATATTTTAGCAACAACCTTTAGAAGTCCTCAAAACAATCAAGTAATTACTCTACATGAAGAAAAAAACAAGCTTAATACAATACGCAAAAAATACCTGGAAAGAATTTTCCAATGACAGCGGCTTTATGATGGCGGCAGCTTTGTCCTATTATACCTTATTTTCAGTTGCGCCATTATTAATTATGCTCATTGCCATATTGGGCTTTGTGGTTGAATCCACAGCTTTAGAGCAGGCATTATTTGATCAATTGGGTAGTGTCATGGGGCATACCCAGGCGAATGAATTAAAAAACGTTGTACAGAATGCGAAAAACAACTCATCTGAAATTTTGGCCACTATCATATCATCCGTCACGCTATTGATCTCTTCAACAGCAGTCGTTATACATTTAAAAGAAACCCTCAACAAGTCCTGGAATGTCATCAAAGATCCTGCGTTGGGATTTAAGGCAGTCATACTAGACAGGGTCTTATCGTTTGGTTTTTTAATAGGCCTGGGATTCATCTTCCTGGTTTCAATGGGACTCAACACCGTAGTAACCTTGTTATCCAATGAGGTCGCCGCGCTGTTTCCGGAGATTGGAGAAACCGCCATTGTGATGACCTCCTTCCTCATTGGGTTGGCATTGACATTTATCATGTTCTATTTACTATTTAGATTTTTGCCAGATGCTCGCCTTCAATCCAGGGACCTAATCGTGGGTGCCACAGTGACAACCATTTTGTTTTCAATAGGAAAGTATGTCATTGGTTTCTATTTAGGGTTTAGTGATATAAGCGGCACATTCGGCAGCGCGGGAGCATTGGCAAGTTTCATGGTCTGGGTTTATTACAATGCCATCATACTTATTTTAGGGGCAGAATTCACCCAGGTTTATGCGGTAGCTAATGGTAGAAAAATATATCCTTCAGATCAATCTCTAAAGGTACAAAGAGTGATCAAAAAGCAACCTGATGGTTCAGAAATGTAGAAGAAGTCGTACTTAAAAGTGACGGAAATTGCATGAACGATTGGCACATATATAAAGAAGTTGTTTAAATTTTAAATAAAAAAACATGAGAGGAATACTTTGGCTAGTTGCAGTTGTTTGCATCATCATTTGGGTACTCGGCTTTTTTGGTTTTGCAGATGGAATGGGTACCGGACAACTCATTCACGTACTCTTAGTAATCGCAGTGATAACTATATTGTATAATATTATATCTGGAAGAAAACCGCTGTAACACTAGCTCTCTGAATATAATTTTATTGACGTTGGTTTCTGATTAAGCTTCGGAATAACTTTACCTCTACCTTTCTTCTAAGGTTTGAGGCTATTCTCTCTTTGTGCGTGAAATAAGCTTTAGTAGCAACCTTACGACTGAACGAACAGACTTCACCAACTTGCCCCCAAGGAACTTTCATCCTCTGGAATAAATTTACTACCTTTCGATAGTAGTAGCATACCCATGCCGGGTATACAGCCTTGCCTCTCGTCCTTACCACCTAAACGGTGCCCCGACAGGTATACGCAAGCCTGTCGACAATGACGTTATTTAAGGAAGTAAAAAATACATGATAGAATTATATTTAAAGAATAATGAGGTTAGAAAGCTAGAGCTAATAAGTGACATTAACTATGAAGCTAGTGATATATTTAATATCCGCATCATTGATTTTTCTGAAAAGGAATTAAGGCAGATTTCTGAAAAGTTTGATATTGACACTTCTATTTTTTACCAAAAAGAGGATATTGAAATAAGTTCTCATTTCTTAAGATCCATCGACCAATTGTCTTTCAATTTTTCAATACCTAATTATAATTCGGATACACTGTTTAAAGAGGAAGAAATCTTTATTATTATCAAAAAGGAAGTCGTCTTTTATTTTTTATCTTCCAATATAGATGAAAATTTTATTAATCTTACCAACACGAGATATGACTTCACCAGTATAGATTTCAAATCACACTTAGAACACTTTGTCTTTCAAATAGGAATAATTTCAGATTACTATGCAGATTTGACAGAATTCATATCCAAAAGAGTCAAACAGTTTTATGCAAATATCCTAAACTCGAAAAAATTTAACCCAGATGATTTGGATTTAATCATGATTCTAAATTTCAATAACCTTTTAATAAAAGAATCAATAAATAATTTTCAAAGAATCCTGCACCTACTCATACAAAACAAATTTGAAGAGCAAATAATAACCAATAAAATAAACTTAGAACTTGATGATATCGCCGTAATTTCTGACCATATTCAATTTAATTTTGACAGACTCGATGATTTAAAGGAAAATATAAATAGTAAAATTGACTTAGAACAAAACAGTATCTTTAGAACCTTAACCATTATCACGGTCTGTATTTCTTTACCAACACTTATTGCTGGAATATATGGCATGAATTTCAAAAGTATTCCTGAATTGGAATGGAGATTCGGATATCCAATAGCCATTGGATTGATGATCATAAGTTTAGTCATGGCAGCAATTTATTTTAAACAGAAAAAATGGATTAAATAAATGGCTGACGCTTTTGCTGCCAACACAATCCTGACATGGATCCGCCAATTTTAATGGCCTGGATCGCGGAAGAACATAAAATCATTTAATGAGGTTGTTTAAATCTCCCGTAAACGGCAGGGTATGCCGCAAATCCAGCACAATTCAAATTCAAAAAATAATGACTCAATATTCCTCAGGTTTTACGAAGTACAGATACATGCTGTGCCTAATCCTATTGCTCCCAATCACAGTAGTACTTGCTCAGACCCTTCCCACAGAACGGACAGTTGATTGGTCATTGGCTGGTCTACAGGACTTCAATCCAACAGCAGATGGAAGTTACAACTTTTTGAATTATGGTGGCGTGGGTGATGGGCTTACGCCAAATGATGACGCATTAACTAACTTGCTGAATAGCGCTTCAGGCGACTTTATTGAAATCTATTTTCCGCAAGGCGTGTATCTTTTTAATCAAAGTATTGACTTACCCGCAGCCACCACTTTGTATGGTGAATCAAGTGAGTTGGTTCAATTAAAATTCGATCTGGGAGGAGCCGGTCATTTGATTAATATTGAAGGCCATTCTACCAACGTAAGTACCCTGCTTAGTGATAACGTGCTCTTCGGAGCTAATCAGATGGCAGTGGAAGACGCCAGCCCTTTTCAAGCTGGAGATTATATCGAGCTGATAGCAAATGATACGGCATTGATCACTTCCAATTGGGCCTTTGAATCAACTGGACAAATCAACAAAATTGTTTCAGTAAATAACAATACCATTGTAGTGGCCAGTCCTTTTAGAAGAGCTTTTGATTTGACCAACCAACCACGGATTACTAAGCTTGAGTTAGTTGAAAATGTTGGGATTAATAATCTAAGCATCGAGCGACTGGATTCCACTCAAAACCAAACGAGTAATATTTATTTAGCATACGCAGCTAATTGCCAGATCAAGTGCATCGAAAGTCGTTACTGTAATTTTGCGCACGTTGATGTTCGCCATAGTACGAATATTGAAGTTAGCGGCTCCTACTTTTACAATGCATTTAAGCATGGCGGTGGCGGTCAGGGCTATGGGGTGATGCTGCACTTTGCCACAGGTGAGTCGTTGGTTTACAATTCCATTTTTGAAACCTTACGCCACTCCATGATCTTGCAGGCTGGTGCAAATGGGAATGTATTTGCTTACAATTATTCCATCGATCCTTTTTGGACGGGTGTTAGTTTGCCCAGTTATTCAGCAGGTGATTTAGTCTTGCATGGCAATTATCCTTATGCTAATTTATTTGAAGGAAACATCGGGCAGAATATTGTGATTGATGACTCACATGGGATCAACGGACCGCTAAATACTTTCTTTAGAAACCGGGCAGAGTTGTATGGTGTTTTCATGAATTTTAATCCACCTTCTGACAACCAAAACTTTATTGGCAATGAGATTTCCAGTCTGGACTCCCTGGGGTTTTATTTCTTGTCTGGTGAAGACCATTTTGAATATGGCAATAATCATACGACGACTATTGTTCCCATGGGAACAGATGACCTGCCTGAGTCTTCTTTATTTTTGAATGCTATTCCGGCCTTCTATCAGTCGATTGAAAGCTGGCCTCCAATTGGCATCCCCAATCTGTTGGATTCAAAAACGATAGAAGCTAAGCACCGATATCTGGACAATCAATACACCGCTTGTGCAACTACTTTTACAGCAACGCAGCAAATAGTCAATCCTACTTCGCTATTGCTTTTTCCAAATCCGGTGACCGATCAATTGCAGTTAGATTTTGCGAAAGCTAGTGCTGTTAGTCAGGTGAAGATCGTTGCGCTTTCCGGTCAGGAAGTTTTGGTTGCTGAATTTAAATCTACGCTTGATTTGTCGAATCTTAATGCCGGCATCTATTTCATTCAGTTACAGCTTAAGGATGGCAGCCTGGTCGTTGAACGCTTTGTAGTAGGTCAATCTTTAAAATAAAAGATACTTTTGCTTGACATTCAAAAACTAAACAACTTTACTAAAAAATCGAACATGCAATCATGCCATAAAATTGATAAAAAACTTCATCAGATTTCAAATTTACGGAGAAGACCAGAATTTCGTACCTTTCTTGTCACAAAAACTCAGAATAGTTTTCATTATCGAAAACGTTAAACAACTTCAATAAGAACAAATAAGCGAGTGAGGCCAAAAAACGAACTTACAGACAAGGAAATAATTCAAAAAATAAAATCGGGTGGCCAGCTATTCGAAGAGGCATCCATGTTTATGTTTTATGCTTTTAAAGGATTTATTCCCAAAGTAAAATCCAAACTACACCTATCACAGGCGCATCTCCAGGATGCCTATGCAGATGCCTTAGTCAAGCTCATCAGACAGCTCAAAGACGGTAGCTTCAGAGGTGACAGTAAGATCTCCAGTTATTTTTACACTATTTTTTACAACAAGTCGGTTGATGTTTCCAGAAAAATTTCGTCTAATAAGAATATGGAAACGCAGGAACTATTCGAGTACGATGCACGCGAAAAAGATTTGCTCGCTTTTATCGAAAATAAAGATGAGGCAAATCAGGTAATAAAGGTCATTCAAAAAATGGGAGAAACCTGTCAGCGCATATTGATGGACTGGGGATATTACGGCTACTCTATGGATGAGATTGCTGAAAGATCGAACCTGAGCAATGCAGAATCCGCCAGGAGTATGAAGTATAAATGTCTAAAAAAATTGCGTGAACTTCTTAAGTAATTCACGTCGTTAAATTTGATAAAAATGGTAAAACGCATTTTTCCATATAGGGACATTAGAAGTCAAAATATTCCAGAGATCGCGGGCTTCCGCAGTAGACGAACAAACGTTGACTTTGACTAAATAATATATTAAGCTTTAGTCAAAATTGTGTTTGTAATAAATCCTGTAACACAACATAGAAATTATGAATCAAGAAAAACGAAACTACTTTATTGATTTACTGGATGATTTTCTGGATGGCAAACCAGAGCAATCAAAGCAATCAGAAATAAAAAAAGCCCTGACGGAAGATGCATCCCTCAAAGAACTGCTGGAACATCATGTTGAGGCCAGAGCCAACATCCGACTGGCTGCTGAAACAGAATTGAAAAACAACTTTGCAAAATCATTTGAAGTAGCACCAGAACCTGCTCAATCAATTTCTAATTTCCCCAAATATTTAATCCTCTTACTTTTATTATTAGGACTTGCAGCAGCAGGCTATTATTTCCTGAATGCAAACGACACGAGCCCTTCCGAAAAAATATATGCAAACGCCTTGCTATTAGAAAATATCGAAGACCCTTCCTATGACTTGTTGAGAACGGAGCCCCAAAGTACAAGCAGTTGGGCAGCAGCGGTAAAATCTTTTTTCGATAAAGATTATCAGAGTACCCTCTCCTATCTGACAGAAATAGCCACAGAGCAGCCACCATTCATAGCCGATCACCCCGGAAAATATGCGCTCATGAAGGGTGTATGTCATCTGAAGCTGGAACAATTTGAAGCCGCACAAAATACACTGGCTAAGATTTCTCCAGCCAATCCATACTACGATCAGGCGGAATGGTATCAGGCATTGACCTGGTATTACAGCGGAGATATTGCAAAGGCCAAAAGTGCATTTACCAAAATAAGTAACAAGCCTGATCACTATAAAAAACTAGAAGCAGAACAATTTTTATCTGTATCAAATGATAAATAATGAGTCGACATCCAATCCTTTTTTTGATCTTTCTTTTTAGTATGCCTGTTTATGGGCAATACTATGTTAACGGATTGGCCAATACGGAGATCGACAGTTTTCCAAAACAATATGATTACTTTTTAAAACAAGACAATTTCAAAAAAGCCCTCGCCTGCAGTAATCGCCTCTTAGAGTACTGGTCTCATGAAAAAACGACATCAAATGACTTAAACGTCAAAAACAACTTTTACTATTCGTTTATCATCAACAATAAAGCAAAATCATTTATACCACCAAAGGATTATAAATTACTGATTGACAAAATAAGACCTCTTGAACAAGACATTCTCAGAGACTTTAATAGTGAATACCCCTTATTGGGAATCTATTATGAATTAATGGGCGATTTTTACAGAAAATTAAAAACTGAAATAGAAAAAGCAGAATTTTATTATTTAAAGGCAGCGAAAATAAACGCAACACTTCCTGAAACTTACAATAAGTATAAGTCAAATACGATCTCCAGATTAGGTAACATTTCAGATGCAAATTATAAATTGGATGAGGCTCTAAAATATTTTGAGGAAGCTTTAGAGTTGAGTATAAACAGCAGCCCGATTGATTCTTTAGGATTAATTTATACGTATTATCAAATTGGCAGAACTTACCAAAGAAAAAACCAACCTGAACGATGTCCTGAGTATTGGAAAAAATCCTTAGCTGTTGCAACAAGCCATCTGAAGGAAGGACATAAAATGATCCGAGGCATACGACATGCCTTAGCAGGCAATTTATATAACACTGGAAAATACGAGGAGTCGATCGTATTTCTTGAAACAATATTAGAAAAAGAACGGAATTTATATGGTGAAACTGTAGAGCTGGGCAGGTGGTACAATTTACTCGCCAAGAGTTTAAATAACCTGGGTCGAAAGGATGAGGCCTTAGAAGTACATTTAATTAATCTCCACAATTTTAAGCAAGAAAACTCCTTTTATGGTATTGCCGATATCTATAATGGCTTAGCAGCCACTTCAACAAGTTTATCTGATATAATAAATTATCTGACTACTGCGATTGACTTGTGTCCAAAAGATCCCAGATGTGATGCGGCCCATGAGTGCATGTATCTAAGAAACCTAAGCACTACCTATGGGGATCGTGGCGACTACAATAGTGCCATCAATTATTTGAATAAAGCTATGGAAGTTAAAGACTTGACTCCAAATGAAGCTGCCTATACATTACCGAAAATTTACACCAGTTTATCACGTAGTCATTTTGTTTTAGGAGATATCAATCAGGCAAAAAAATACGCCTCAAAAGCTATTGAAATCGAGCGGGCATACAAGTCTGACGATAAACAAAAAATCGCTTATTCACTGGCAAATCTAGCTGATCTGCATATCTATGAAAATGATTTTGATTCGGCAGAACGCCTACTTTCTGAAGCACTGAATTTACTGAAAGGTGAACCAACTACAAGGTGGACGGGCTTTACCTATCAACAGATGGGTAATTTATACGCCGCCAAAAAAATGGAGCCAAAAGCCATCTTATACTACAATAAAGCAAAAGAAGCTTTCCTCGGATTCCTTGGTTCGGAGAGTACCTACTTAAACGAAACGCTTTTAAGTATTGCCCTGGTTTGTAAACAGAGTGGCGAAGCAGATTCCTGCCAACTCCTTATCCAGGAAGTTCTAAATAATTGTGGCTTCTCCACTTTTGAAAAAGGGAAAATAAATCAATATAAAATTGGCCGCGATGATCTTTGGACAAGCTTTAGTGCTTTCGCAAAATGTATTGAATTGGACTCCGAAATAACTGACGAAATCCCCGCGTTTTTAATAGAAAAAATCGAAACAGGAAACCAATTAATTGATGAACTAAAAAGTAGCTTTTACTTCGAATCTTCTGAAATTGAATTCCAAAAACAAACCCGCTCTTTTTACAATTGGTCATTAAGTCAACTCAGTAAATTGTACGAAAAAGACCAAAGCGATCAAACGCTTTCATCTATTTTTAAGTGCATTGAAAAAAGTAAATCCATATCTACCCACAGAGCACTGGAAAGAGATAAGTCACTCGCACAAGGCTTGATAACAGAAGAAATGCTACAAAAAGAAAAACGCATCATGATAGATTACGAAAGCGCCTTTCAACTTTATTTAAATCAAAAAAGCAATGAAAATGATTCAATAACAAAAGCACTGGCAGATAAAATGTTTGACCTGGAAAAAGATAAAAATGACTTGTTAGCAGAATTAGCAGAAAATTTTCCAGCGTATTTCAAAAAGCGATATGAACAAAATGTAGTCACACTTGAAGACGCAGAAAGCCTTGCCCATTCAATCGATAAAGCAATTATTTCATACCATTGGAGCGATAGTATTGTCTATCGATTTGTCATTACACCCAACTCAACTTCCATTGAATTAATTCCAATTGAACCTATGAAACCGTCCATAGAGGGCCTTCAAAAGTTACTCTATGGAGAAAGCAAAAATCACGAAATAAATTATTTAGCTAATAAAACCCGATTTATAAACTGTGCCACTAAACTACACCGTGCACTCTTGGAAATGGAATCAGACATAAAAATTCCGGAAGAAGTGATCATTATTCCCAGTGGTCCTCTGACTCAAATTCCCTTTGAATGCCTCATAAGCGCTTCCGTTGACAGCTTGTCGCCTTATAAGTCACTACCCTATTTTTTAAGAAATCATATTGTTGGATACATTGGGTCCATTACGCAACTAGCCCACCTACAGCGTACTGAAAGGGCTAGAAATGAAAACGAATACCTTGGTTTCGGTCCTGATTTTTTTGCAACGAAAAACCTGACAAATGTCCATACGCGAAGTGACAACAACTTACTATACAATGTAGAGGAAATTACTCGAACCAGTCAACTATTTAAAGGAACCCATTATATAGGCGAATTGGCTACTGAAAAAGCTTTTAATGAAAATGCCTCCAATTACCGGATGTTACATTTGGCCATGCATGCCAAGGTAAATGATTTAATTCCTCATGACTCCTATTTGAGTTTTGCGTCTGATAGTTTTCCAATCGATGATGGCCTTCTTCAATTTTCAGAAATAGCTAAGATGGACTTAAACAATGACTTAGTGGTACTGAGTGCCTGTGAAACGAATGTAGGAGAAAAAATATTTGGTGAAGGGATTTTAGGCATTTCCAGAGCCTTCCAATTGGCCTCCTGTCATAATATTGTTATGAGTAATTGGCTGGTCGATGATCGAAGTTCCAGTACCTTAATCATATCCTTTTTCAAAGGAATCAAAAACCAGATTAAGCCAGCGGAAGCATTGAGAAATGCAAAATTAGAATTCATTGAAAATAGCTCTGTCATTCATTCCAACCCCGCCTATTGGGCAGCTTTTTCTTATTATGGAAATTCAGAAAATCTTCCCCTTCATCAGTCTGGTGGATTTGGTAAGTGGTGGGTGATTGGAGCTGTCTTAGTGCTTTTTGGTCTTCTTGGGTTTTATTTTAAGGTTTGAGGGTGATAAGGTTTGAAAGCACTCAATATGCGGAGCCCGCGATCGGCTGTCCTTCAAATCTTATTATCTTATCACCTTATCAAAAAAAACACCCTCCCCAGTTCACATAATTTAATGGTTTCCGTCTTATCCAGACAGACTATCCGTAGAAGCTGTTTTTGTCAGTTTTGAAAGGATATTTTTTTAACCATTAAAATTTAAATTATGAACAATGTAACTAAGATTTCCCGATTACGCATTATTCTGTTCGCTCTCAGTATCACTACGCTACTTGCAAGCTGTCGTTGTAAAGAAGACTGTGCCTCATTCGAAGATTTCAGATTATGCGATGCAGAACCAGCCAAAGATGCCTGTGATGAGAACTTGAATGTCTTTCAACAAGATTCAGAGTTTATTACTGTTACAATTGACATTATCGATGGAGAGCCAGAAGACGAACTATCGATAGTGTTCTTTAAAAATGACGCCAATGCATGGAATGAAGTATATACAACAACATCGGCCCTGGAAGACATTAGTGACGACGTAGATGGGGATGAAAAGAGAATCTCAGCATTCATTGGCCTGGAATTACAAGAAGGTTCAGTTTGGAATACCGGAGACTACAAAGTGGAGATTGAACTAACTCAGGAAAGTATTCCATTGAATGAAACGCAAAATTTTACAATTGAATAAAGTAAATGGTTAAAAGATCACTTCAATTATTTTGATCGTCGGGAACAGGTAGTTTATTCTGCTTGTTCCGTTTTTTATTTATACCTCGCTATCGTTCAGAGACTTGGAACTCAGAATAATTCCATTCCCTCTTTTTCGTATCCGCCAGTTTCATTCTTTCACAGGACTTTGATAACCAAATCCAAATCTCCATCCTGATCCATATCAAAAAAGGTAGCTTGCATGGAACGGGAATTATCATCAATCCCATACTTCGCTGCCTGTTCTGTAAAAGTATTGTTGCCATTATTGACATACAATTCATTGCGCATCGCGTTCGGATTGGCAGCTGGTCCAGAGTTACAAACGTAAATATCTAACCAACCGTCTTTATTAATGTCAACCATGCTTACGCCTTGCCCCCAATTGGCGCTTTGGATACCCGCTTTTTTTGAAATGTCTTCAAACTTAAAATCCCCCTTATTTATATAAAGGCGATTGGGTACATCATTGCCTGTAAAGAACACATCGGGAAGTCCGTCATTGTTGACGTCTCCAACAGCCACACCCGATCCCGCATAAAAATATTCGTAAAAATTGAGGCTTCTTTCTGCCGTTTCCTGCACAGAATTCTCAAAATCTATTCCTGTATAATCAGCGGGTAAAAGCGTAAATTGTTTACCAGAACCTCCCGGCATTTGTTCGCTGGAATCAGACTTACAACCTACAAAACTGATCGTTAATAACAAGCTTAGAAGGTAACTATTCAGCTGTTGGCTGTTGGCTTCCTTCTAACGCGAATTACTCGCGATTGAGGGAAGCTAACAGCCAACAGCTAATAGTAAAGTAACTGAACGGTTACCATTTTTCTAAAATCAAATCAACGCAATCAAAAGGTTATGAAAAAAGCAGATAAAATGCCGAAAAAGTGATACTTTAGTACATTGTAATTTAAGTTTCGCCCGAATTTGAATCGATTATTTTGAAATTAATTGAGTTATAAATTTCGCGAATAGCCTTAGCTATTTAAGGAATTTCTAACGAAAAGTAATTTCAAAAGAA